>Ga0307512_10000151_pt1 | contig 91758 bp, 95 predicted proteins | sample 14_EM_MG_FD_200267 | JGI IMG/M metagenome (GOLD analysis project Ga0307512, IMG submission 200267) | Populus trichocarpa ectomycorrhiza microbial communities from riparian zone in the Pacific Northwest, United States - 14_EM | ecosystem: Host-associated > Plants > Roots > Unclassified | place...
GCCCCCCCACCCGGGGGGGGGGGGGTCAGGAGTGCGGAATAAAATAAATGAGTGCCAATCAAGGCAGAGCAGAACCCAATCCAGGCAGAGGGGCACCAATGGGGATTGAGAAGTGCTCTCCCAGCAGAGGAACACCGAAATGGTGGAGGGTGGGTAAGGAGTGCTGAATCCCACATAGGAGCGACAATCCAGACCAAGAAGCACCAGTGGGAATTCAGGAGCTCTTATCCCAGGCTGAGGAGTGCCGAAATGGGGGTATAGAGCATGGAATGAAATAGAGGCGCGCTAATAAAGACAGAGGGGATTGAGGAGTGCCTATCCCAGCGGGGGAGCTCTGAAAGAGGAGAAATCGACTACTGAAGAATATTGGTGAGAGTGAATCTAGGCTGAGGAGCGCCGACGGGGATTGGGGCGCGCCTATCTTAGCTGAGTTGCGCCGCATGGTGGGGGCAGTGTTTAAAGTGGTCCACTGATGGGTGATTGATGAGTACAGTCGCTTCTGGAGAAATATTTATCGTAGGGGATGGACAAAATGTACCTTAATATTCATCTTGAGAAAACATACCTGTGGCCTTCTTTCCACTCGCATATTCAGACGGCGCACAATGAATAGCTGTGGCTACCAGCGCTAAAGTCTGCGGAGCGAGAGGTTGGATATGCTGGGATGTCATTGGCTGGGGCCCCAAGCTATTGGCGGTCAGGAAAAATTGATGGTAAATGTGATCAAGCACTTCCATTCGTGTGAACGATGATTCCTTATTATCAACGACCTTGAAGAGATATGCATTGTCAAACAGGAGATCCTTAAACTGAATCTGAAGATCGGTCTCAGAGCGCAGAACCAATTAGTAACTATGGACAACAGTTCGATGTGCCTCATCTGCCAACCGTCCTCCACAGATACTTATGTTCAGTTTCAAGTATGAATATTTTCGGGCGTAGCCAATCTTGTAAATCTGATAGAAGGGCATTAAACAGAATTCAAGACGTACAGCTTCTCATGTTGGCGAATCTATTTTGAGAGATGGACTGCTGGGCAATTGACAGACCGATGGTGTACCTACAGGAGCACCTGCTCATGGCTGCTGATGATCCTGATCTTCTATGGCAAGTTTCCAAGCTTCATAAACCATCGAGTACTTGTCATCGGACAATATTGCCCAAGGAGTCTTCATGATTACAATTGCTCCCATGAACCTTCTCGCTACCTCAGAAGTAGTCTTTTGGTGTTGGGGAACGTTCTGATCTGCACTGGCCTTGGGTTGTGGAGCATTCTGGTCTCCACTAGATTTGGGTTGAGGCAGCGCCTGGGCAGATGGTGCATGATCAGACTCGGATGATTTGTTGAGGTGGGCGGACTTTTGGCGTTTCAGTTGTGGTGGTGCCATTGACCCAGGTGGCTTTTGGCAATTTGGAGGCAGCGGGCGTGCAGTAACAGTATCGGCACGGCTCAGTTCCGTTGGCAATGGAACCCCTGTAGTTCGTAATGACTTGCCCCGGCACACCTGGCCAAGAAGTAGCACCTCCTGCTGGTGATCCGAATTGTCTTCTTCGACGTCGGATGATAAGGTGAACTCACCAGTGTTCTCACATTCGCCCTCACTTTCGTCATCACCGATGTCCTGATTGGTATCATCATCATCCTGCTTCAGTCATGAAACTGGGGATATTAGTCATCCGCAATATGATGCAAGAAGGCAGATAAAGGGAAGGCGAACATTTGATGGGAAATGATGCTTGGCTGCTGTCTTGAATGCAAGTGCTCTCACAAGGTGTGCTTCTTGATTCTTCTGAGAATAGTGATTCCTCACCTGGCTGGGCGTAGGTTCCATTTGCTCTAATGAAGATCGACAGTTGGGGAATGTGGGAGAGAGTGTATAAGCGGTAAATATAAGATTAAGTGCAATGGAATAATGAGAAACATACAGCAAGAAGTTGCACATAGTCGAGGAAAATGCAATTTGAGGCGCTCCTTGAAGGTATCAGGAGAGATCACCTTGATGGTATATAATGATATTGTGGATGGCAGTCCGGTGTTCCAATTTAGAATGTTGTCTGGTGCACCGGAATGGATGGATGCCTTGTCAGGTGCGCCGGCATTGGTGGATTCCTAATGCTGAATGTCAGCAACTCCTATCAACCGCACTCTGTATGGATGCAAGAATTGGAGGTTGGCTAAAGTCAATGCATATAGAATACAACCAGACGCACCTGAACGAGATGCACTAGAAGAAAACTCGCGACATTGATTAACCCTCGGTGCTGGCCAAATGGAGCACTGAGAATGTGAATGAAAATGCGTGCCCCTGCATATGACTCCTCTATACGAAGTAATAATGCATGAATGCTCGATCATTTGAGGTGAGCGCATGGCATAGCATTCATGCAGCCTGGAGAATCTGGAGAACTCGATGAGTGAGAGCTGAGTTGCAAGGGATCATACTGAGTAACATATCGATGGAGAAGAATTATCAATCTCCGTATGTGGTTAGTGTTAGCAACAGGTCCAAATTCCCAGGTCGGTTCCGGGTGCGGTTCCAACCCGGAACCGAACTGTTGCAACGGGTTTCCACACAAACCCGCTCCTCAAGAGTCAACATTTCTTGCTCCAATTGAGTATTTGAGTTCTGATCGTATCACAGCATGATCAATACGTAGATTGTGCAGTTTTAGTCGCTCTTTCACCTCCCGAATTCAGATTTGCGATCCGACAAGTATTCGTTGATTTGCGGTCGAATATGCGCTAATGTCGTTTGAATTCAGCCATTATGTCACAACCATTCAACGAATATCAGTCAGATTGCAAATCTGGATGCAGGAGGTGAAAGAGCGGCTAAAGCTGGACAATTTAGGTTTTGACCATGTCATGATACGATCAAAAGTCAGATACTTAATGGGAGCCAAAGTGGTAGGAACCGTAGAATGGAACCGCGGTCTGGTTCCAACCCGTCCCCACACCCGGTGGGTACCCCTGTGTTCCTGGTAACAATATTGTAAGCATAACCTCCCTTTCAGGTGTTCATCCGGGCCGTGTCTTCAGAATCTCCTACACAACAATGTTGCAGTCAATGGAAGAGGGAGCAAATTTGGAATACGAAAGAGAGATACACGTGTAGAGATCCAGGCGTAGAGAAAATATGGTAAGGTATGAAGGATGATTCAGGGGTAATCATATGGATTCAAGCAATCATTGATGCCAAGATTGCTAACAAATGAGTCATACCTACTCACTCACATTCTGAGTTTGTGCCTAATGGGTAGTACGTTGCACACCGTTAAATTACATATTCATTATGAGTCTCACTATTACAATATAGACTTAAGTAAGCTTTGAGGTTAAAAGCTATATGCTACGATAGTATGTATGCATAGTGACACCTCAACCCAGAGCGGGCCGAAGAATAATGATTGCATGCATGCAGTTCCGGGGCATTGAGGTGCACTGAAGATTAAATGGTTAGGATAAGATTCATTCGCTGTGGATTGGAGGCTTGGCTTACTCTGACAGTCAATTGCAATCTTTGAAGTTGTCTTTTCTTCACTCCAGCCTTCAAGAGTCTCTCTTGTCGAACTTCTCTCATGATGGAAAATGGTTCACGTAATCATTTTTCAGATACTTGTTTTGGTGGCCCGAACATACTTTTAGTCAAAATCGAGTTAAGTCTACATTCAAGAATTGAGAACTTAGACCTCTTGGAGTAAGTGCGGTACATGGGAGAGCAGGAATTGCCAGCCATCATGCTGAGTCGTTGAGTAGAATCTGTGGTTTGACATTCTCGCTCAAGCTGCAGCTCTTTTGACAGAGCTCGATGATGCAGAAGCAATTTTAGGATTTGGACGCAGAGGTCCAAACATACTACTTAGGCAATATCGCGTTGAGTGAGGTTGATAATTGGCCAGGTCTATGCATGTAAGGTTTAGTTGTGCAGGGCTACCTTCCTCCAAAGGACAGTTGATACGAAGCTGACAGTTAAAGGCATTCCAGCGGTGGCCTTCACATACTGAACGAGCATAGATTAGTATATCAGCAGAGGCCAAGTGGGATGAGCCGCCTGCACCTAAATGTGCAGTGTCTGGAGAGATGACAATCTGTGGGCACAGCGTCCACTGATTCCAAGCCGAAGAAAACATGATGAGAATGACGCAAAACATTATAAATAGTGCACTATGCAGTGGGGTAAATGCGCTTTTGAGGCTTATTGTAGCTGTTGTGGAGTGCCTGAGCTGGAATGAGACATTCATAATGAGTCACAGCCTGCCAAAGGTGAATCATAGGCCAGGACATACCCAGCAGCCAAAGGTGCAGGTTCGCCATAAATACTCGAGCGGTGTCTTAGTCACTGATGCTCTAGTATGCCAATCTGAGGTGTTCCTAGACGACTATGATATTCCTGCACAAGCTGCGGCTTTGCCACGAATAAGTGAGACTATTTATCATATTCTGACACAGGAACTCAATCATCGTGTAGACTGTGTTGATTGTGGAATGAGATTGGCAATTATGCAGTGACGGTCATTACGATATGTGCCCAGGACTCTATGGTGAACTTGAACCTTGATCATATGCCAGGAATACCTGCGGAATTGCCATGAATAAGGGAGTGATTGCTCAAGATCTGACAGAAGACCTCAATATTGCCGAGACAGTCTCCATGGCAAATTGGATTGGCAAATAATCGGTGCTGGATCTGTCATGAGGCAACTCAAAATGTGTGCCCATGATTCTCCTGTGCACCTAAACTTCAATCATACGGCAGTGAAATGTGCGGCTTTGACGGGAATCTGCGAGCCGGTGTCGCATATTCTAACACAGCTATTCAATATCGCCCTGACTTTGTTTGTTGCCAACTTGGATTGCCCAATCTCCAGTGGGCGATCTATCTGAACGAGACTCAGAACAGATGGCCAGAACTCTCCGTGGTGCCTGAAAGTGGTTGAATTGATCTTTGTTCACTCTTTTGACTTCGAAATGTGTACATGGCCACAGGGTTCCAGTTCACCTCAAAATCACTACGGAGGAATGATTCGAATCCCTTTGCTGCATCATTCTCAAAATTCTACTCAGGCCTTTTATCCTGACATAGGCCAGCCCGGGAAATTGTCATTTAGCATATCAACTGACTTCATCTTTTATTAGTGATTAATTATAATCATCAAGAACGCCACTGAAATCCCACTCGAGCAATTTCTGATTAAACACACCACAACTCCAACATCAAAACTTTGATTTGCTTCAAAATGACAGAGACAGGATTCATCTATGCAGTAGAGTGTGCCTTACAAACGACCATTTTGACTATTTGAATCTGTTAAGAAGATTACTTTGGTTGAATGTCTAAAGAGGCATACCTTGATGAAGAGTTCATAACAATCTAAGATGATAGCTCATCTGACTGAAAAGTGTCTCCATTTTCTATCAGACACTTCGTATGGTCCGGACAAGACTCCAGAATCCGGTGCTTCATCGACATGGTGATGTTTTGTCAAAGCATCAAGCCGTGCAGGACTTTCATTTGGGCCACGCCAGAGTGTTGATGGAGATCACTTGTGTGGTAATCATAGCCACCAGGACCCGCATTCAGTAACCATGTGTGTGGCACTCTGTTTTGCGCTTACTGGACAACTCAAGCAAATGCCCGCTGCTGCTCGTTCAATACCCAGGACATCTGAGTGATTATCGGATGGTTTGCTGCAGTAAGATTATGGCCAGTCCCACCCACATTGGGTGTTGTTATGAATACACAGGGATTGCGTAAATCTGGAAGTTGAACCGCATTTCTGTCCAATCATCGTTGCGAATTTCCTACATGTGGAATTTATCCACATGATCCGCAGAAGTCCTTGTTAACCACCACTTCAAATGACGAACTTGGCCAGGAAGAGGACAAAATAGCACCGCTTTTTGTGGAGGAGGTACACTGGGGAGACCATTTTCATGTCAGTCTTGTTCCGGAAGGAGAGCCTCTGATAATGTGCCATCTTGATCAGGTGTGGGATATTCCACAGGTTCGTTGAAAAGCATTGGCAGAAATGTCTCTCAGACATACAAAGATTGGCGAATCAACCGAAGCATTGAGTGGCCATTGACGGTACCATTGTCGACGAACATCGTAGTGATCCTCCATGTCTTCCAACACTAATGAACATCATGCAAGCCACCATCCATGAACCCTCGAAGCTCCCCAAGCACCCCTTAAAGTGTATCCCCCCACCAGGGGCTTCAGTTTTGCTTAGTTGTCCTGAGTCCACTCAAGATCAAAGAGATGTGCATTGTCCTTCGGTATCCGCACTAGTGATCTTCTAGAGGCAAGTTGCATTTCCGACCACATTCTTATCGTCCAAAGCTTTGCAATCTGTATCATCTGGTGCGCTGCATCCTGTTGAGCTTCATTGTGTTCAGTCCGGATAGCATGCATCAAACTCTTCACTGCGGAATAAAAAGCATCTGCATGATGATTTTTCATCACAGTGTCATCCTCTGGATTGTCAGGCACACCTGAAAACAGCCACATCATCTGATAACACCAGTCATTGAGTGAATGGAATCCCAGTGTAGCTATGACTTGAAGTTTAAATCCAATTTTTGCATTCATTGCAGTTTGCCAGCCTACTATGTTTTTAGTCTTGTACCGATGGGACTCATCACATCAGCAACAACTCTAGTTTCCGTCAGAAACACCCAGGTGTTCCGGACAGCTCTGATGGCTCTGATGGAACCTCGTACCCTCTGACTGAGAATTCCACGTTACCCGTCGCCCGGGCAACGGGTCGCGTTGCTTAGCATCAGCAAAATGTATTTTAGTCACTTGTCAGAGAGGATGTGGAGTGTAAACTTAGATGCATCAATTTCAGGAGTATCAGACCCTAGGAGGGCATTCCTGCCGGCCTTCAGAGTAACTGGGAGCGCCGGCGACATGTCTGGGAGCACCTCGAATCACAGTCATGTATTCAGTTTGTATTCTCATCTATGTATCTATGTATCTATGTATCTATATAGCTACCCATCTACACACGCTATATCTGGACTGGCTGCAGGCGGTGCTTGAGAGCAATTTGAGGTGCGCCTGAAAATGATGATCGAGTGAACTCAGAGATATACTCCGAGGCCGTGATCGAGGGACTTTGGAGATGCACTTGGAGGTGGTAATCGAGCGAGTTTGGAGATACACTTGGAGGCCGTGATGGAGCGAGTTTGGGGATATGCACATGGAGGCCATGATCGTGCGAACTTTCAGGCCGTAATCGAGTTAGTCTGGAGATACACTTGGAGGCAGCGATCGAGCAAGTTTGGAGATGCACTTGGAGGCCGTAATCGATCGAGTTTGGAGATGCACTGGGAGGCCGAGATGGAGTGAACTCAGAGATGCACTTGGAGGCCGTGATCGAGCGAGTTTGGAGATGCACAGGGAGGCCGAGATCGAGTGAACTCAGAGATGCACTTGGAGGCCGTGATCGATAGAGTTTGGAGATGCACTGGGAGGCCGAGATCGAGTGAAATCAGAGATGCACTTGGAGGCCGTGGTCGAGCGAGTTTGGAGATGCACTGGGAGGCCGAGATGGAGTGAACTCAGAGATGCACTTGGAGGCCGTGATCGATCGAGTTTGGAGATGCACTGGGAGGCCGAGATCGAGTGAACTCAGAGATGCACTTGGAGGCTGTGGTCGAGCGACTTTGGAGATGCACTCGGAGGCCGAGATGGAGTGAACTCAGAGATGCACTTGGAGGCCGTGATCAATCGAGTCTGGAGATACACTTGGAGGCCGCGATCGAACGAGTTTGGAGATGCACTTGGAGGCCGTGATCGAGCGAGTTTGGACGAGTCCTTGGAGGCCGTCAATGGACGGAGCTCCGGGACTCAATTCATCCGGTAGTTAACTCGCAACCGTGGGAATGTGACAAGGTGACTTTTCCTTTGAAGCTCTTATGGAGAACTGGCTGGTGGCGGTCGATCGGTAGGGAGGTACACCGGAAGGTGAAGCTACATTCAGGGGTCAACTCGAAATCGTGACAATGAAGGGACGACAGACAATCCTAGGTGTACGCTGTACTCGGTGTATGCTGTACTCGGTGTATGCTGCACTCAGTGTTAACTCATGATGATGGCATGGAGAGATAGAGAGGGATGACTTAACTTTGTGTTCTTGCGATGATGGTAGAGTTGTGGACGAGGAAGAGAGAGATGGGGGATGAAGATGAGAACGATATGGAGGATACGAGCGGCTATGAGAAATCAGGAGTACGACTTGCCTGATTGGGTTTAGAAGACCTCGTACCAGTGTTATTACCCCTCGGATCGGGACTCGTACCTGCCGTATAGGGGATGGTCATTTGACTAGCACACGAAATTCTCTTAAGTCCCAGTTTCTCATGATGCTTTCCCCCATCTCCTCTGATCTCTCTCTTTCTTGTGCTCAACTCTACCATCACCTAAGAACACGAAGTTAAGTCATCCCTCTCTATCTCTCCATGCCATAATAATGAGTTAACACCGAGTGCATCTCCAAACTCGCTCGGTCACAGCCGCCCAGTGCATCTCCAAACTCGATTGATCACGGCCTCCAAGTGCATCTCTGAGTTCACTCCATCTCGGCTTCCCAGTGCATCTCCAAGCTAGCTCGATCACGGCCTCCAAGTGCATCTCTGACTTCACTCCATCTTGGCCTCCAAGTGCATCTCCAAACTCGCTCGATCACGGCCTCCCAGTGCATCTCCAAACTCGATCGATCACGGACTCCAAACATATCCTTAAGGAGCGACGGTGGGTGTATGGAGATACAGGAGTAACGGAGGAGGAATGAGCGATGGTGGGTATACGGAGATACAGGGGTAATGGAGGTGGAATGAGCGACGTGGAGTATATTTTCGAGAGACCCCTGGGTAGATAGACAGCATCTCATTCTCATCTCATCTTGTCATACAACGTAAATACACACTCTATCTTTCCCAACTTTTGGTCTCACTCGCTCTGTCCTCACGGCCGGGTAGTATCATATCTTCTCACCTTCTTCCTACGCTCCTCGAGCTTAATGTAGAAGGAACGCGAGGCGAGATTTTGGCAGCGTCACCCATTGCATTGCAATCCCGATGCAAGCGTGTACCCAATGAACCCATTCCGACGTATGGTCACAGTTGGCCACAACGCCACACTGTTTGTTTAAAATAGGAGACCGACAGAGCGAGAAGAAAAGGCGAAACGGCGATCGGAGGGAGATATGCAACGTGACGCATGGTATTGACGCCAGGCGCGGAGTAATCCGCCACCGGGGTGTCTCTGACAGCTCTGACGGAGCGCATCCACTCTGACGGAGCTATTCCGCCCGGATGGAGATGTTTTTTGCTGATGCAGAAATCCCAAAACTCAATGCACAGTAGGAGAGTCGGCCGTCGCTTGTTGGTTTTGCTCTGGATGGTACGGTATAATACAACACAAGGAGGATATTCAATCGGTTGTCCGGCTCGTCATCACAGGTGTTCACATCCTCATGGGTGAGATCCGCGTTTTTGGCACGCAAGATGTTGAACAGTTTGAAATTGGATCCATGTGTCATCTAGTCGATGTCGGTCTGGAAGGTCTCTGCTACTCCGGGCATTGTTACCACCAGAATCAGTTCAGGGGCTGATAGAAGTGCTGGATGCTGGTCAGGTGGTGTTGTCTGAATGCCAAACAGGGGGTGGGCACAGAATTCCTTGTCAGGAGTTAATACCACTCCCGGTCTACACCGACAATGCCCGCGAAGTCGTTGCATGCCGAAATCACACACTCGTCATTGGTACTCCCCCATAAAATGGATGGTGGCAACCCGAATACAACTTTCTCAGTCACCAATTTGCAAATCATTACCGCTGCAACCAAGGTGAAAGTCCTTTCAAGCCCTGTTTAATCCGCCACCAGTGCTCCTGGCATATCAGAATCCGAAACCCACGACCTCACGATGAATGATATGGCCCCAACCTCGTGCACCAGAAACTTCGTTCCGGGCAGGCCTGGAATTGAATACTTGTGGCCTAGAAAACAGTCATCTGTTGATTGACGAATCAGATGAGCATTCAGCAGCCTGATTGCCTCATCAAGTCATTTGTGTACAAATTCGTTGATTGTACTGAGAACAGTGTTCAATACTGTGCTGGTATTTGCCGGATCAAGGAACTCCTCACCATCCTCCACTTGCTCCTGAACCTCCCGTGCGCCTATGACTATGTTCTTTCTTTGCTCAATGATCACTTCCAGTTGCTCCGATGTAAGCTGGGCAGTTGGGCTCATCTTCTTGTATTCCTGAAACTGATCGCAATGTTAGGTATTTCACAGACAAGCAACCATTGGAATGAATGTATATGGATGCAATACCACCAATTCTATTCTTTCAATCAGAACTTACATTAATACAAGTATGGTTCTCTTGCCCACCATTGTCTGCTCCCTCCGCTCTTCCACCACCCTCTTCAGAACCTTTCAAAGTCTATGTATACTGATTGCCAGTTGGGCACATCTAGCCTTAACACGACTAGTGGGGATTACCTTCACTGGTCTAATTAAGTGCTCAGCAATTCCCTACCACGTAGCGCGCCACATTTCGACCAAAAATATTTTGACATTGTGTCCATGTTCCAACTTGACAGCATATGAAAGGCAACAGTTGCACGAAATCTGGCCATATATGGGGTCCATTATCTTTTCCCACTTTGAATTTAATCCCATATACTCTTCATCCAATTCGTCCTGCACCAAGGTGCACTTGAAAATTGATGTCAGAATGTATGGCTCTTTCGGGCCTGCCTTTTCGTCAATGAAGTTGATCACCTTCTCCCAGTGCCTCACATTGAAATATTGGGCTTGCAGTTGGTATGGGGATATAACGATAGTGTTGCCATTCAACCCACGGTGAATCACAACCACGAATGTTGTATTTGGCAACTCTAGAAGGTTAAGTAGTGCCTTTTAGCATGCGCAGTCTCCCAAATGCATCGCTGGTCGCTTGTTGCTTTGCCTTCCCTTTTCCCTCGCATGGTGAATTTCGCTTGCACATCTCCTTAATTACCCCTCCACCCGCTGCCGACAAATCCATGTGGCATTAATAAAATCATCCATCGGTAGGCAGCTCTCATTTGTCTCCATAAAATCTGCAACCGCTGCCTCCCACTGCAGGGGTCCATCTCTACGCTGTTTCAAATGGTTCTGCACCCGGATAATGGACTGATGCATTTTCTGGAGAAACCCAGTGACGCATAGTTTCTTCCACTTGTTGAACGCACTATAGTTGGCCTGCCCCATCCTCTTGGCAAATTGCTTTGAGGAGAATTCGGTTTGCTTCAGGCTGACTGCATGTTTGCCCTCGGCACAGCCCAAGTCTGACGAATCGTTGCAGTCATTATCTGCATCACAATTGACGTAGGAATAACCGGCAATGGGGGCAAGTCTGGAATTCTTGCGACATCTGGTTTCCGCTGTCCCGCAGGAGGCAGGAATCGTTTTGTTGGGCAGCCAAAGGGAGGTCCCGCAGCCGCGCTGGATGGATGTCCCGGAGGAGGAGTAGAGCCGGAAGATGTGGGCCGATTGACCGGATTGTGTCCTGGCGGTCCGGGCGGCACTCTCTGTGCACCTGGAGATGACGGCCCTTGTTCTGGGAACTGCTGCTGGGGAAACATCTGAGAGTCACCATAACCACCTTGGTGGAGGTCATATCCTTGCCACTGTGGCCCATAACTTGGACATCGTTGGCTTACACTGGTGGTTGGTTGCGAACCGTTGTGTGTCATATTGAATAGAGAATGGTGAGAAAACTGCGGAGCACCTGAAAATGGCCACTGTGCACGAGGGTAACCATATCCAGGCGGCAGATGATATTGATTGGCGTGTTTCCCTGATCGACTCTCTTTGACAGTGGCGGTTCTTCAACCATTATCCAAGGATCCTGAATTGTGGTCAAGGCGCTGTTGTGAGCCAATTAGGACACCTGATGGAGCCATATTCGCTGTCTTCAGTGGAGATCCCTTCGTCGACATGTTCTATGAACCCAGATGGTGGTAAACTACTCTAGATGCACGATGTGATGTTGAAAAAATTGGAGTATGGTTGAGTATGTTGCAGGTAGCAGTGACCTTTGGCGGAATGAAGGGCGTCTTATATCCCATTCCGTTGTCACGATCTGTGGTGTTTCACTACACCTTTGATTCATGATACCAACCTGGGCTTGAGAAAAAGAAACCTTAATCACACACATCCCGCCATTCTTTGTTATATGCTCGAATTCATATACTAGAATATTGGATAGATGCTTGCCTTCATCCGCTACCATGACTTTAAAGGTCATCGAAGGGATATGATATGATATCTCAAGAACCAACAAGACTATATCTAGTATGAAGGTTAGTACGACTATGGATATTACACTAATGTTGTGGGTGTACGACCTTACTACCTCATTCAATAGGAGGTCTGTGAGTTGAGCAGCAACAGTGATGCTTCCTATTGAGCATCATGTCTAAACATATTGTTCTCATCAGGATCCATGCTCTGGTGAAGAATCGTTACTGAACAAACTATCCTAGCACCCTATCAGTTCTTGATGATCATCGGGTGCGCATACAGCTAGCTAGGAAACTCACCAATTCATTGTACTAAGACAGTCTACTTTCATTATCAGCTGCTCGGAGGATTGAGTGCCGGTATAACTCACAATGCCGCAATGACGTAGTATAAGGCCCATGGTGCTGAATGAAGTGATGATAAAAGAAACCTTCTCTTTGCTGCTAACGATATTCAGCAGATGATGTGCACCATGATTGAGTGGGATATGCTATATTGATGCTGGTTTATGAAGAAAACTGATCGTAAGGTGATTATATTTTACCCCTCCCCCTCATTTGGCGGGGTGCGATCCGGCTGTGAGTGTCATCTGCTAACCGAATATCTCTGAGGTTCTAAATTACCCCCTGTAGCATCATCGGGATGCATCTGAATACGAGTTCACCGGCAATTTCTCAAATATGGTCAACCCTTGCTCAAAACATGTGAAGTGCTGTATCTCAAGAAAAAGATTATTCGACAAGAACCGACTCGAGGTTCCCTACCAACAATATCACCCGATGTTGATGAATGCCGGTTACGACCTGACGGGATTGTACCACCTGTAAGATGGGATCATCCCGAGCCATCATGGTACAACTTCAGTCGGTGCACCTGAATGGCCATTGAGGAGCTAGTCAACTTGTAATCTACCCATAGACAATGTACATGGTGCGCCACCATGTGAAGATACACCTGACGAAGACACAATGGAACCCCAGATGCCTGATCTGACATATACCCCTGATCAAACTGAGACGAGGGCCCATAGGCAGGGACTTGGAGTGGCAAACACTCATGGGAAAGTATATAGCGAACCAACTGGATTGTACAACGAGCTTCGCAAGTACTCAGACCAATGGACTCCATGGCATCCATTTCCGTCAGCACAAAACTTTCAACAGGCTCAATCATGGAGCAAGCAAACGAAAACATGAATCGATCAGCATCTGAGGCATGGACAGAACGACCTCACAATCGAATGATTTCAATCTGCAGATGCTCTGCGAAAAGTCCTCTCTGGAAACAATTTCGGGCTGGGCAATGACAGTCGGATTGAAGATCATTCGCCTATCTTCACAACATTATACTACAGAGATTTTTTCAAATGTAATCAGTTCCTGTTGGAACATCTCCCATTTCAGGTACACCTCGACTTTGAACCGGTGCGCCTCGCGAACTCAGAAAGTTGCTGAATATACCACGAAATGACCACAGGCAACGGGTGGTGGGATACGCAAGATCTGTCTGCTGCTGGAGTGATGTTCGTGTCAGTCATTTGTGCATCTGACAAGTTTCACTTCCCGAAATATCCAGGAGATCAGCATGCCAGGCAACTGTGTCTCACAATTGCTAATAATCGAAAAGATATCTGCCATAAACTTATGACACGTGCCTGGATACTCGTTGGGATGATTCGATGTCCCCCGAATGGTGTCAGGGATATGCACATGGCATGGCATTCCGCGGTTTGAATATTGCTGTCTGCACTGCCAAATCTTGACATAACTGGTCCTAGCTTGAAATGGAATTCTGCTGATGGATTCCTGTGACAATGTTATCCTCTTTTGGCTGCCTGGGAGGGGGATCATCCAGAATATCTCATGATCGCTCAAGTCTCATATTGCTCATGCCCGATGTGTAAAATTTCTAAAGATGCGCTGATAGGGCATTCAACTTGTTGAACCTTCGACAACTCAAGAGATCAGCATGTTTACTCAGAGCATCTGGGCAAAACTAATATTAATGTTCTGTACACTCTTCGTGTTCATCCAATCTTCAACCAGCTCTGGCAATTCCTTCTCTGCAATGTTTATTAGCTCTGGCAGCCTGATGAATTGCATCAGTTGCTCTTGGGTTTAGTTAAAGACTTATTGCACTGGTAGCTTAAATACCTGAAAGTTAGAAATGTCAAGGATCAATTTGACAATTGATTCACATCAGAACGACGATATCCAGACCTCCAGGGCCTCTCTGAACGATTTGATTCGAAGAATAGCAGCTCATGGCAGAGCAAAGGGATCCGGGGCATGATCAGAACAGTGGGACTGCATTGCGCTCCAATTCTTCACTGCTCCAAAAATGACAGGAATACTCCAGTGGAAACAGCCTCTGATGAAGTGGTAATGGGAGTAGTGCTGGTATTATGTGAGTTCTCTCTATCTGTTAGCCAAAGAAATCACTCCGATCTATACCTCACAGCACTAAGCGAAGCGCTGAAGCAATTTCACCAGAAGAAGGGTGCCATTTGAGATCAGAGAATGTCGAAGTCTGTGAAGCTCAAACTTAATGAACAGTTGGCAAGAGAATCCCATTAGTTCCGAGAACAAAAGATTCATAAAATCTGTGCTGCAATGGATGTTTCGGTGTACGGGGCTGAAAAGGTTACTACATCAAAATGTAGGCAAATTCTGATGTGCCTCAATAGAGCCTGACAAGTGGCAACAAAATGGTCAGAGGCTGATCGGGAGAGGGCAATCGAGCGACTGGAGCGCAAAATCCATCAGATGACACCTGCCAAACCCAAGCTTTTCGATATGTTATTCCAACAGCATGAGCGACAACTGTTTCAAGAAGTCGGATAAAGGCAACCAGTCCAAGAAGCACATTTCCCAAAAATCTTGCTCATATGACGACTGCTGTCAAAGAAGAGGTGTATGGAGCGGTAAACATGACCGCCAACAAGTGTGTGCAATTTCAACTCCATCTATCCTATGATGAGACTGAAGCCACCACCTGGAGTATCGCTGATTCGGACCACATCGTGAGTCAGTTGGAGAGAGAGCTTTATGGTATCACTGTGGATGAGGAGATGCGGTTCAAGAAGAAATTGTCCATCCGCTTGATCAAATTTGAAGCTTGGTGGCCGGAAATCGGCATTCAGGAGCTGTGGAAAAGTATTGAACCGCATAGAATCTAATTCGGATATCCAATGATGCATCTCATGTACCACAGATCAGAGTCAATTCGGTGAATATGTTCCAGCGACATTTTCCTGACCGACATTTCTGAATGGCTGCATAGCGGCAATGTGACAGAGGCATATCCATCTACCAACAAAGTCAATTACATTCGACAGATGCACAAGCACAATGAATAGTCTACCGGTCATGACTTTATCGAAGAGACACTCTCATATTTCACCCTGCAAGGCTTGTAAGATATTGACTCTGTGAAAGTTTTCAACCTACTATCCGCTACCAATAAACGGCGACATCCTCACAGAGCCCATCCTCTATGCCTCGTGTATTGTCAGGATGTGCCATCTTTGCGCCCTGTGTCACCACAGGTACATCATTTGCAAGAACCTGATGTCCGCAGACTGTGCAGAAGTATCATATTGACCTCACTCTGAGATGCATAAGAAGATTTCGGAATTCCCAACTTTGCCAGCTATGCTGTCCCAAAATTAAAGAGGCCTGGGGTCACAAAGTTTGTCGACTGGTGGTCGGATATGATCAGGATGTACTCGTTGACAGTATACTGGTTAAACTACAGAATGGGCTGTCGTACTATGATGAATCATTTCACTGCCCTGCATCTGTTGAGCTTCTGGGACTTGACTGCAAGGTAGAATATACCAATGCCAATGAAGGGATCATGCCTCAATCTCATAACATTGGGGTCCAATATACGGAAAGTGACCTCGATAAAACTTTCCAAGGCCGAGTTCGGTATTTTGCTCTATCATACTTTCGCTGGACTACCCTAAATCAAATCCTCGAAGTTCAGGAGCACCTGCCTGGCGGAAAAACAATATCATCGTTTTCTACAAGATGCAAGAAGACTCAACAATGGATATTGATCAGCGAAATGTAATTCGGTCTGGAAGCCATATGCAAACCTCCCATACACTCCGGTAGCCCTCACCAGTGCTTCTAAGTACTTCCAGACGCTCCCAGCCCCCCATAGAGCTTTGCAAAGTGCTCTCAGACTGTGCAAGAGCATTCTCACGTGCTCCTGAAAGCACCTGCAGTGATGGAGGTGCATCCAGGATGCTATGAGATTTTACCATTAGGAGAGTCAAATTATGGACCTGCTGAGACCTCTGCGCAGGTCTGCGGGAGACTTCGTGCCGTATTCTCACAGCAGTGGTTCTTAGGGTTCCACAACCCCAAGGAATTTCATTAATCATATTGGTCTTTGTTACAGTCACAAGATTTGCTACATCATAATATGGCATGTATTATCTAAGTCTCTCTATATATATACATACGGAGATACAGGAATAATGCGGATGGACTCAGCGACAGGCGGAATATATTTCGGAGACCCTGGGGTCATTGGACATCATCTCATTATACGAAATACACACTCTATCGTGCCCAGCTCTTGGTCTCATGCACTCTTGCCGAGCATTGTAGATCCACACAATTTGTGTCCATCCTCACACACTCTTGCCGACCATTCATAGATCCACGCAATTTGTGTGGTTCATCATCGACAGCTATCCTTGCGTGTCCTCTCACCCTGTTTCTACGCTCCTCAACGTAGAACTGCCCTTTCTCATGAATTCCCTTCGGATACCATGCGAGGTGTGGTGGAGTATTGATGATGGGCTGTCTGCCTTCTAGCTCCACCGTTTCACCACACCATGATAGGTTGAACTTGGAGAGGCACTCTGAGGCTGTAATCGAGCGAGGTTGGAGAAACACCTAGAGTTAGCAACAGGTACGGGTAACCTGCCACCGGTCCGGGTTTGGTCCGGAAAAACGGTTCTGTTCTGTTCCAGAATCGTCCTAAATCCCGACCCGCTGCTTCTTGGCGGTCCAAACCAGGCCGCGTACCCGTCAACCCACGGGTTTCGCCGGGTTTGGCAAGACCTGTCGGGCCCAATGTCCGGTTTTGCGTTTCGGCTTTTTCGATTTATGCTCGCATTGAGATATCCTACTGTTAATTGCAAAATATTGACTATGGTACTGCATGGTCATTTTCTAATGTATTGACAACCTTTATATAGCAAACAAGTAGAGAGACGCTCCCTGCCCAATCCTGAAAATGAGCGTCAATGGAGCGTCAACAATTGATGGTCTTGCATCTTGGGTAATCTAAGTGGCGCTTGATCACACGTATCCATAAACAAGTGAATGGCCACCTCTATGAGCAAATGAGCAAGTGATATTCCCGCGATAGACTCCTGAACAGTAACAAATTATTACATTTACAAAGGTGCAACTAAGTGTTAAGGAGTGTTTTGGACTACAAAAACGGCCAAAACTGAGTATACGGACTCTGACAGCCACAGCACACTTCAATCAACCATGATCCTAGGCCCAAGATCGTCGACACTCCGTTTCACGCATATTTTCATCATGGGGCAGGGAGCGTATCGCATTCTTTTTTGCCTATAAAGGATGGCAACAGTTCCATTATGTGTAATCACAACCAAATCGCGTTTTTGTTTCCCAACTTACAGGACCAAAAATTGTTGACGCTCCGTTGATGCTCATTTTCAAGATGGGACAAGGAGTGTCTCGCTTTCTTTTTTGCGTATGAAGGTTGTCAATACTGTTGTTATGTATAACCACTACACAATTACTTCATAATTACCAGACTAACAAGACCTAAAATCCTTGATGCTCTGTTGATGATCATTTTCAAAATGGGGCAGGGAGCGTGTCACTTTATTTTTTGCCTATACAGGATGGCAACACTTCCATTATGTATAATCACTACCAAATCGCGTGTTTATTACTCGACTTACAGGACCAAAAATTGTTGACGCTCCATTGACGCTCATTCTCAAGATGGGACACGGAGCATCTTGCTTTCTTTTTTGCGTATACAGGTTGTCAATACTCTTGTTATGTATAACCACTACATAATTACTTCTTAGTTACCAGACTAAGAAGACCAAAAATTGTTGATGCTCTGTTGACGCTCATTTTCAAGATGGGGCAGGGAGCGTGTTGCTTTCTCTTTTGCGTATAAAGTGTGGCAACACTTCCATTATGTGTATTCACAAGCGAATCACGTTTGTATTACCCGACCTACAGGACTTAACATCGTTGACGCTCCGTTGACGCTCATTTTGCCCAAGGCGTAACCGCAATATTGAACAATTCACTTTGCCATAGTATATTAATAATGGTCTTGTGGCAGCCGTTCTGTGCTTTGCATGTACATTCTCCTTTCCGACTACATTTTTCTTTAATGATGCATATAAATATACCCTGTAAAATATACTTTAAGGTGTCCGCTAATTGTAGATAATGATAATACTCAAATGACCTATTCCCTTCCGTCAACTCTCGTCTTCGCTGTCATGTTCACTCAAAAGGCTGCTGTCGTCTACAAAATGGCTGTTAGCTGCATTAACACGCAGCTGATAGTGTACTAACCTGTCAATGGACCATTGTCACTCAGCAAATCTGGAATGAAATCTTTATCGCGCATGGGATCCTTGGCATATGGATCAAGATTGGAAACCGAGCGCAGGGAAGCGGGGAATGTATATACACATATCCGGGTGGCACACCTTCTGTTTCGGAGATTTGAGTTATGTCACTGACATCAGGTGGCGCCGGTGGCATTCCGGCCCTCAGTGGCGCCGGTCGTGGTGTAGGTGCACCCGTTTCTTTTCCGCCTACAGCGAGTCTGTGTATGCTTTGCTCTGCCATTTTGGCAAGGAAGGCAGCCGTCAGTTTGATTTTGCAGAACCATTGCCTGGTGTCTTTCTATCGCAGCCATCACCTTGTAATGCCCGGGAATCACAATACCCTGCTTCGTCTCTTCTCGAACTTCGGCCCATGGTTTCTTGATTTGATGATGCGCTTCCTCAATTGCGGTGCGCGAGAACCCTTCTTTAGCCATTTTAGCCATATTCAAGGCAAGACGCATGTCGGACTGTTCAAGCTGTACCCGCCCTCCTTGTCTTGCCATAGTAGCTGTCATGTTGAAAACCTACAAGAAATTAGTTGCTGCTTCTAGAGTGAGAAATGGCTGTTACTTCAACCATATAGGACTCCGTAGCCTCCTCAACGGTCTTACAAGCCTGTTTCGTCCAGTCCCAGGGACGTTTATCACCAGATTCATCTGCGAAAATCCCAGAACTGACAACATCGTGATGTTCAATTTCGTGGACTGTGCGGACAAATGCCTTGGTCAAGCATGGAGGTTTCCTGTTGTGGGCAGCGATGAATTGGTCTTTTAGCTCCCTACTTACCCCAGCTGTGCGTTATACTGTTAGTTGACCGTCGTCTACGTCCATATGGATTGACTCACATCCGATCACATGTTGCTTCTTATTGTTGTTGCATCTGGTTTTACGTACTATCTTTAAATGGGCATCCTGGGTCATATTTTTGCTAGCTGAAGTTGCAGCGTCGCGGTGAACTAACTGGTGTCTGTGTTGGTGCTGTGTCTCGCAGGGTGGCGGATTGTTTGATGCGCCTGTGATTCGGCTCGATTCGGCTTCAATTGCACCTGGTTGAACTATTTCTGGAGCCATGACCTGCTGTTGTGGAATGGTGAGGAAGATGATCATGAAAAGAAGTGGGAAGTCCTGGAGATTATATAGTTAGCTACAATTCAAAATGGAACGAGTGACACCCAACTTGCACCTTGAATTCAAGCCAAATCCGGCTGCGTATAGCTGCACTGTGTATAGCTGCGGGGGATTACAACGGTCCCGCGATTTGCTGTAAGTCGGTGTGATGTTGTTTGTTTGTTTACCGGGCTGCATTGAGATGAACGACAGCTGATATCTCATGTTTGAATGATATAACAAGGAAAGTCTTCGACGGACAGGACGTCTGGTGATGTTTGTCTCAAGACATCGCCGGGATGTTACATGAATCACACGCTAACCATCAAGTCTTGATGGATGGTTAGCATGACTATTCCCAACGAAGTGACGGTCAAAATGCTGATTTTGCTTTGTTCGAATTGATGAAACCTACCAACCTTGACATTAAAGACTCAGCTTGCCACCATGTGGTCCATATCTTGCAACATCCAACATCTCGCCCAACAACAAGATCAACACAAGATACAATGGTCAATGCTCCAAAAAGAACCTTGTCCCACTTCTGGCGGGCAACTACGGAAAATCAACAAAGAAATGCACACGACGACGTCATCAAGTGAATTAAGGCATGAGTCGCTTGGAGGAAGAAATGGTCCGAGCGTTGGGAGCATTGTGCAGCTGATGATCTGAAAAGAAGCTTTCGGCGGAGAGACGACGGGAAACGCACTTTTTACACACCAAAGATAAAGAGAAATGGATGCAGAATCATGTGGACAGAGAGACCGCAGTGGCAAGACAGCGAGTTCAAGATGCAGAGACACCGATTATGGAAGAGCAGGAACATATGACAAATGTTGAAAAGGTACAATCGACAACCACAAAGCCTAAAACAATGTTCGAGGAGATGTTGGATGCTATCGGAGACAGTCTGAGTGATCTTTCAAGTTCCGAAGATGAGGAGAATAGGGAAGACGAGGATGATGATGAAGAAGATACAGAGCGTGGCATGCTGAGCGAAGATGATGAACCTGGCTGGGTGATGGGCACAATCTCCAAAACAGTACAGCATCACGTGGAGAGCTTTGGGCAGAAGCGGATGTGGCTTGACGAACTGACGTATCTGGGATGGGAGGACCCAGTCGACTACATCTGAGAGAGAGATATGAAATACGGGATGACTGAATTGAATGTTCCAGCAGTTGTGAAGCCCCAAACAGACACGACAGCAGCCACACCATCACCGACAACATTGGGAGAGCTTATGCAGGTTCTTGATATCGTCCCCGGACAATCCCAAATGCTGCAAGTGACCTCTTGCCAGGGAAGTAGTCCAATGATGCTGGGTTCAGAGAAACCTCAGGCAGACAATGACATAGTGTCTCTCATGCCCGACGCGGTGCCCGATTCGTCAGAGAGGGAGATTGCGACGCCAGTTCAACCTCTGAGCATTTGCCCCAGCATATAGCGTCGCTAGCAAATGTCCAAATACAAATCGGATTCGGATGAAGACATGGTGATGGCTCCTACGTCACCGGAGATATAGATAGTCAAATACGGATTCTCAACGATGTATCTCGTGTAAAAGCAATGTGTACCTACTTTGTTACATGTCAGGTTTTTCTGGATTTCAGTGACAAAATTGTGAGACAAGATTATTCGTCAGTGTATGTGCAAGGGTCGTACTGGCCATGCACATGTTCTTGACACCAAATCGAGTACATTGACGAACAGTAAACTCTCTAGGGTTTTGCCTGTTACGGTTAAATGATAAAGCAAAACCTAAATTTGAGACAAAATTGACTAACAAAGTTTAAGTTAGTGATGTCATACGACTCATAGAAGGAGTGGTCAAATCACATCCAAACCCCAGATGAATGACAGCTCTCAGTCTACATTAATCCATGCAGCCAACTACATAACTCTCTGCTCAGACCTCCTGCACATGGTCGAAGAATAGAAAATTGCTTATGGTACGTCGTGGAAATCGAGGAGAATGGGTTGGATAAGGAATGGTGAGGTCGTTGCGCTATCAATATCCAAAACTATTACATGCATGTTTATGCGGTAAATTGCCAGCCGAAAGCGCTGAAATGTGATGGACTTACGTCATTCATCATGCAAATGATGTGTATAGTGGGGGCTCAGAAACTGGGATGTCTCGAAGATTTTGGATTCGAATGATGACACATAGAAACGGTATACTGGCTGCCATAAATGACTGTATGGATTTTATGTACAATTGTTGAGCACCCGATGACTGTTAGTATGACTCTATGGTGAGCTCAAAGGTGAGCGTCAACGGAGCGTCAACGATTATTGGCATTGCCTCATGGATAATCCAGATGGTTTCGCTGCAAGGTTCATTCAAACTCGAACTAGAGGCCGCCTTTCTATTCAAAATTGGTTGCGACAACATCACTACTAGGTCCTAACAATGAGCATCAACGGAGCGTCAACAACGTCTGGCCTTGCATCTTGGAAAATGCAAGGGCTGTGGGGCGACAATAAACCATAATCAAATGATTGGCTGCCTTCCGAGGCAAAAATGCATTCCACGACCTTGTCACTGTGCCCTAAAAATGAGCGTCAATGCAGCGTCAACAATTTTAGGCCTTGCATCTTGGAATATCAAGGGGCTGTGAGACTACTTTGATCCATAAACGAACTATCAGCCGCCTTTCTTGGCAAAAATGCTTTCGACGACCTGGTCACTTTGCCCTAACAATGAGCGTCAACTGAGCGTCGAGGATTTTATGTCTTGCATCTTGGAATGTCAAGGGGCTATGAGATTACTTTGATCCATAATCGAACTATCGGCCGCCTGTCTAGGCACAAATGATTTGGATGATTTCGTCACTATGCCCTAAAAATGAGCGTTAATGGAGCGTCAACAATTTTATGCCTTGCATCATGAAATATCAAGAGGCTTTGAGACAATCTTGATCCATAATCGAACTATCGGCCGCCTTTCTAGGCACAAATGCTTTCGACGATATCGTCACTATACCTTAAAAATGAGCGTCAACGGAGCGTCAACAATTTTATACCTTGCATCATAAAATATCAAGGGGCTTTGAGACTATCTTGATCCATAATCGAACTATCGACTGCCGTTCTAGGCAAAACTGCTTACGAAGTAATCGTTACCATGGCCCTGAATGAGCGTTGACAGAGAGTCAACGATTTTTGATCTTGCATCTTGGATAATCTAACGGCAATGGAACGTAGCAAACCCACAATGAACCCATCCGCAGCCCCTATTCGTAAAAATGCTAGTGACGATATCGCCTCTGGCTGCTACAATTGAGCGCCTGCACAGCGTCAACAGTTTTTGTGGAGGCTCAGAACGCTACACAGTGATGAACTGAATTGTGCTGTTCCTAAATCGAGTTTTATGCGGTCAGTCTTTGCAATCTAACCTTGTATACCACTTCACAAATATGCATGCAATGTCTTACAGATCTGTTTTTGTACTTTTAGCAGTAGTGTCAATATTTCAGAACCTGCAGTGTGCTTTACTGTGTCGTTACTTTTGGCAGTCTTTCGAGTCAGATTACCCAGCTGTCTGATTCCTACCGCCAGGCCGGATTCGAAATCACTGAACACGTCAATGCTCAAGGTTATGATCTCTTCCAAAAATGAACGTGTCTTTATTCGTATTTAGAGCGACCTTACTTTACAACTCATCTTCGATGCATGGTGGGCTTCAATGAATGTGGACTCGATGCAGCCTGTTGCTTGAAATATTTCTAGACATGCGCCTTCGTGGCAATTGTATGTACACTGCGGAATTGAAGAGACCGGCAGCCCTGGCATCATATGTATTGTTTGTCATCAAGTGCTTTGCCATCCATCAGAACATGGGACTAGCTCAATAGTGAAACTCTTGCTGGCAACAGCTCACATCGCAAAGTTAAACGAATTAACAGAGTCAGAGGTCACTGAATTGACTAGTTCGACGGTCAATGAAACAGCTTCGGTAATTCTGAAAAGGCAGGGAAGTTGGGGAATCACAATCGTAAGTTCACAGAGGAAGATCAGATTTGCCATCCACGGTGATTCATATTGACAGAAATGACAGACAAAACATTCCAAACTGGCAGCGAAGGACTTTGAATCTTCCGAATTTCACCAAGAAACGTGAAATCGCAACGTCATGTTAGGATTTGTTTCGGCTCACATTCCATGGACCTTGATATCAAACATAGTGCTACAACAGTCATATAAGGCGTTACGCGAAGACTTAGTGCTGCCATCAGCTTCGACCCTGAGCAACATTTGCTGGAGGGAATATGCACTGACCGTGGATGATATTAAGAAGCAATTGCCGTCACAAAATACAGTTACTTTAGCTTTGGACAGATGGACATCAACAAACAAACTAGCCATAACGTCAGTCATTGCGTACTAGATGAATCGAAACTTGGCATTGCGTGAAGTTCAACTCGCATTCAATGTGGTTGATCACCTGTTCTTTTCACATTTCGCAAGTTAATTATGGATGATTGGTCAAGGGCCAACATACTGGAGCAAGGCAAGCTGTACATTTGAAGGACGTTCTTGATTGTTTTGTGCTTACCAATGGCCGTGTGCTTGGAATTACAACTGAAAATGCCTCCTCAAATTACTCGATGACATGCGAGCTGCAATCAACACTTCAGGCCTCTGGAATCGAGTGGCCTGCATTGAGGAACCACATACCTTGCATGGCGCACGTCATACAGCTGGCTTTAGGTGCATTCATGAACAGTCTCGGTGTCAAAGACCGCACCAAGTCTTGGGTAGCCCATGAGCGCGATCAGCAATTTGGAGAGAATTAAAGCATAAACATTGGGAAGAGTCAAAGGCTTCGAAAAGAGGCCAACACTAGAATCAATAATTTGTCGGCCATGAAACCAGGTTGAGCAAAGATAATTGAGAGAGTACGTATTTCAAGATATTTTGAAAGTGCTGAAACTGACCTTCATATAGCAGAGAATGCTTGCTGTGTTGATTCCGCCGAACAGCTGGTCGTTGAGACGAGTTCATTGATTGTCAAAAAGCCAAAGTCCGTATCGCGGTACTTCCGATTATGGACATCAACACCCGTTGCAACTTGACGCTGGAGTTGCTCGAGCACGCCTTCCAATTACCTCAATTCACACACCAGTGGCTTCAAAACCCAAAATACAGCGATTCCCGGCGACTGTTCACAACTCAAGATGAATGGACCATCGTGAAGCATGTCATGGAAGTGTTTGGGCCATTCCAATATTGGACCCTGTAGATGTCGCAGAGGCAGACAGTCACATTGCATCACGTTATCACAGTGTACAATGATATGTTCGATCACATGGATGGCGTGATGCGTGCTTTGGCTAAGACAAAGAGTCCATGGAAGGAAGACTTGTTCTTTGCCATGAAGTTAGCTCGCAAGAAGCGGTCCAAATATTATGCTGTAGTGACTCCATCGATGGGCATGCTTCTCATTTCTGCACATATCCTCGATCCTTGCCGGATGTCACGATCGTTTAGAATGTGGGACAAAGGAATGCATATTAATCCTGAGGACGAGACATCGTATACTACCCAATGCCAAGAGGCCTTTCTGAAGTACGTGGCCAATGAATACTGTGCCAATCATTGACTGGTGCCGGTCAACAAACACAAAAGCTTACCGAGGAGCAACCTCATCCCCTCTGGAACGGTTTTAGGATCCTGTCAATCATTCTTTGATTCATATGATTTGTCCAGCGATGATGAAGAATACGTAACGCCCATCAATGTGGCTGAGACTACACCGGGACGAAGCAATCATGCAGCACGCTTATTGACCGCCGCCAAGCTCTATTTGAATTCACCGCCTGAAGCGCCAAAGAACTGGGGGCACATTAATCCAAATGCCAATGATTACCACTCCGACCCAATGGAGATTAGCAGTACATCTTGGTTATCAGACATAACCGACTGGTGGCGTGAACAGGAGGAAATGCACTCCAAGTACGCAGATATCTCAAATGTGGCGCGGGACATATTCTCGGTCATATCACATGGTGTCGGAGTGGAGGCCAGTTTTTCCATACGCCGAGATGTTATCGGCAGGAGGCAGTCGAACAACACAGGCGAGACTCTTCATGAAAAAGTCGTAGTAACGCAGTTTGCTCGAGCCAACAACGGGGTTTTGGCAGGCGCTGACCCAGAATTGGATACAATGAACACAGTAAGCGACTCGGAAATGAAGAAAGAGGCGGAGGAAAGGAAATCGCACAGAATGGCCAAGGTTCACGACTTTTTGGAGATATGGCAGGGCAGCCAAAACCTACATGCTACCCAAAAGGAATCTTGCGCTCCAAACAAGCAGATGACCACCGTGGGATATAATTCGGACGCGGAAGAGATCGTCGATGCATCCTGGTCACTCTTTCAACATGATGGTGCGGCTGCACTTAAATTGTCAGAAAGATCTCTATTGCCACCACCTTTGTCTGCGAAGGACCTTCATGGAGGACGAACTCAAATATTGAATGTCCGCCGAATCCGGAGAATCAACCGTCATCCAGTCGACCGTGATCAGGACAGCGCACCTGAAAGCATTTCGGACACTGAAGATTGGCTTATCTGGAATAGGGACTTAGATAATGCGAATGACAGCGAACGCGATTGCGGGGCGGACTTTGAATCGGATATAGAGCAAGGTAATAGCATCGAGGATCCGGACAGCCGTGAGCAGCGGGATCTGACTGCCGCGCCAAATGTTCCCGGATTGATTCGGCCTACACGGAAGTCAAAATGACAGGCTGAAACGGTGTTATTGACAGTCAATGCAATGGAAACAACGAGGAATAAGGTAGTGAAAAAAAAGTAGGACAGAATGCATCAATGTTTCTCCAGCTTCTTTCTGTATCTTGAACTAGAGTTTTAGTTAGTGATATATTATGGGCGAATGGTGAGCAGTAGCTTGTCAATATCGGTTCATAAACAGATGTATAGATGGCGGAATGAGCCTGTTGGAAAGATAAATAAATCTTAGTCGTGGGAGAGCGAACAGTGCAAGAATGTTACTGCGCTCGGCTTTGTCACAAGGCCATGTCTCAATGTGGCAGAGAGCCTACCAATATGATCAAATCATGATGAAAACTATAATCGATGGCAGCAGATGTTAAATGGACAATACGTTAAAATGAGCATCAACGGAGCGTCAATGATTTGTGGTTTTGTAAGTACGGTAATTAAACAACAATTTGGTAGCCATGATGCATAACCGATATGCTGGCAGCATTTATAGGCAAATGAGACAGTGACATGCTCCCTGCCGCATCCTGAGATTGAGCGTCAATGGAGTGTCAACGATTGTTACCTGCGCATCTTGGGTAATCTATCTTCCGATTGGTTGTAGACATCCATTTGTCAGATATTGAAAGTCTTTAATGGAAAAAACTACGGCTAGATCCTCCCTGCCGCGTCCTGAGAATGAGCATCAACGGAGCGTCAACAATTTTTAGCTTCACATCTTGGGTAATTTATGTTCCGATTGGTTGTAGACATCCATTTGTCAGATATTGACAGCGTCTAGTGGGAAAAACTACAGCGACATGCTCCCTCCCGCATCCTGTGAATGAGCGTCAATGGAACGTCAACGATATCTAGATTCACATCTTGGGTAATTTATGTTCCGATGAGTTGTAGACCTCCAATTATCAGATATTGGCTGCCTTTACTGGGAAAAACTACGGCGACATGCTCGCTGCGGCATCATGAGAATGAGCGTCAATGGAGGGTCAACGATTTTTAGCTTCGAATCTGGGGTAATTCATGTTCTGAATCGTTGTAGACGTCCATGTATCCAATATTGGCAGCCTTTATAGGCAAAAACAACAGTGACATGCTCCCTGCCGCGTCCTGAAAGTGAGTGTCACCGGAGCGTCAACAGTTTTAGTTGTTGCATATTTGGTAATCAAGGTATCACGCTAATCTCCGCATTCATAACGGAATGATTGGCCGCCTTGCTAGCCAAAAATACATTGTGTCAAAGTTAAAATACCGATTCCAAATTAATCAATATTGCAAGCTGCAACGCATGCAAAAACACATCGTTGGTAGTTGAAAACATGATTTTGATAAGATACTATTTACATATTCTAAAAGCAAGAGCCTTAATTGAATCTATGGATGGACCCGCTGGGCGACCCGCTGACAACCCGCCCAATTCAGACTGGTTGGGAGTTTAGCATCGAACCATACCTGAGTTGACAGTTTGGGTTTTTCACAACCCGGACTGCCAATTTGGCAACGGTTTGGGTTGGACCTGGACCCAGACCCGAAGTGACGGTCCGGAACCGTTGCATACAGTAGATATACCTGGAGGCTGTAGTCGAGTGAGGTTGGAGATGCACATGGAGGCTGTGATCTCGCGACTTTGGAGATGCAGTTGGAGGCCGCAATCGAGTGACTTTCGAGATGCAATTGGAGGCCGTGATTAAGCGACTTTGAAGATCCATGTGGAGGACATGATTGAGCGAGTCTGGAGATGCACTTGGAGGCCATGTTCGAGTGAGTTTGCAGATGCACTTGGAGGCCATGATCGAGCGAGTTTGGAGATGCACTTGGTGGACGTGATCGAGTGAGTTTGGAGCTGCACGTGGAGGCCATCATCGAGCGAGATTGGAGGAGTACTTGGAGGCGGTTAATCTGGAGGCGGTAGTTCGGGAGGCGGGCGCGACTGGAGCTGAGACTCTATTCATTGGTTACCTCGTAATTGTGCGAATGTAGAGAAATGAGTACAATATGGTCTGCCGAGAGATGAGAGACCGGCTGGGAGCGGGAGATAGTCGATCTTGGGATGATGTAGTACCCTGTGTATGCAGTACTCAGTGTACTCTATGCTGTACTCGGTGAATGCTGCACTCGGTATATGCTGTACTCGGTGTATCCTGTACTTGGTGATAACTCTTGATCATGCCATGGAGAGTTAGAGAGGGATGACTTAACTTCATGGTCTTAGGTGATGGTAGAATTGAGGACAAGAAAGAGAGGGATGAGAGGGTACGGGGGAAATCATCATGAGAAACGGGGACTTATGAGAATTTTGTGTGCGAGTCAATGTACCTTCCCCAATACATCACATGCAATTCCCGATCCGGCATGTAATTACACCAATACGAGGTCATTCCAACCCAGTCAACCAAGGCATACCCCTGTTTTCTCATATCCGTTCGTATCCGCCACATAGTTCTCATCTTGATCCCACATCTCTCTTTTTCTCGTCGACAACGCTACTATCATCGCAGAACACAATGTTAAGTCATCCCTCTCTCTCTCGCCATGTCATGATCATGAGTTGGCAGCGAGTATAGCATACACTGAGTACAACATACACCGAGTACAGCATCCACCCATGATTGTTTGTCATCCCTTCATTCTCATGAGTACGAGTTGACCCCTGAATGTAGCTTCAGCTTCCGGCGTGCCTCCCCATGAGAGCTCAAAGGCAAAGTCACCTTGTCACATTCCCACGGTTGCGACTTAACCAACTGATGAAATTAGTCTCGGCACCCGGCGCCCCGTCCATCGACTGCCTCCCAGTACTGGTCCAAACTCGCTCGATTACGGCTTCGAAGTGCACCTCCAAACTCGCTTGATTACGGTCTGCAAACCCGCTCGATTACAGCATCCATGTTCCTACGCTCATGGCCTCCAAGTGCATCTACACACTCGCTTGATCACTGCCTCCAAGTTCATCTCCAAACTCGCTCGATCACGGCCTCCAAGTGCATCTCCAAACTTGCTCGATTACAGCCACCATGTGTCTCTCCAAACTCGCCCAATTATGGCCTCCAAGTTTGCACGATCACGGCCTCCAGGTGCATCCTCCAAATTGCTCGATCACGGCCTCGCAGTGTATCTCTGAGTCCACTTGATTGTCATTCTCAGGCGCAGCTCGAATCGCTGTCAACCACCGCCTGCAGCCAGTCCAGATATACCGTGTGCAGTGTAGATGGGTAGATATATGTATAGATACATAGATACATAGATCAGAATACAAACTGGATACATGAGTTTTGAAAATCGTTGAACGATAAGTAGTAGCTATGCTTTCTAGGCGCACCTGCAGCGTTCCCAAAGAAGATGTTGTTTTTCCCAAACTGCTCCACTGAGAGTCAAGGTGCTCACAAACTCGTCGCCGGCGCTCCCAGGTGCTCCCAGGCTTGTCGTTGGCGCTCCCTGTTGCTCTGAAGGCCGGCAGGAATGCCATCCTAGGGTCTGATACTCTCCTGAAATTGACGCATCTAAGTTTGCGCTCCACATCCTCTCAGACACTCCTGGATGCTTCCAGTGACTAAAATACATTTTGCTGATGTTCTGTCCTCAAGTTCAGGAAGAAGCAGTGGTGATTCCAACAATGTACAAAGATCCACATGGTGGGGGTGATTGGGTTGACAGGTTCATCCGGGTTGTCAAACAGACTGATACGATGCATATTGCACCTGTTGGAGCAATTGTTGGACCGGCAAATTTGGGGCAAGAGAATACTGCATTAGATAAGATCGATAGCGTATGGCTTGTAAATAATCATGTGGCTTTAGAGACCTACTGGACTGTATATTAAGTTACACTTCCTGAATCAAGGTGTGCAGGAGGATGATAGTTAATTGAATTGTACTATTTCATATAAACATTATAATAATCACTTCCAGAGAGTATGGCTCCAGGTTCCAAATGCACCGGAATAGTGTTTGAAATGCGGCCAAAATTCCCAATAGCTCCGAAATTTGCATATTCCAACAGTTTGATTTTGTAGCATTTCGAAGACCACCATTTATTCTGCAGGATATCCTGGCATTCTGTTGCATAACATCTGAAACATTGAGGAGCACCGGTGAAGTAGTCACAGAGCACCTGAGAGCTCATTGCTTTGCACTCAGCATATCTGGGAGCATCTGGGAGCATCTGGAAGGATCAGTGTTGCTGTTCAGAGTTGTTTGTTGTTTGTTTATTCATACTGTATTCACTCTGACGGGAGTATGACAGGACCCAATACCCCCTCCGCCTCCAGGCAAGCCTGCTAGATGGCGGAGCTCCCCCCCAGCTACCCTTCATCCCCTCTGCCAAATGAAAGTTGAAAAATAGATAGAACAAAACTGGACAAAAGGAGAGGAAAGGAGAGGAAAGGGGAAGAAAAGAGCGGACATGGAGCGGATATAACCCCACCCCCATCGCCCGCCACTCCTGCGTCAGCCTCTGCGCCTGCTTCATACCGTACCGTCATGCATTCAGGCGGGAAAGTTGCCCACTTCAGTAGCCGCCAGGAAGTTCATCACTGCTTGGTCGCACTCTTCCATGGAATGCAGCTCAGAGACCTGCACGTGTCACCATCTGCCCACTTTCCAGCCCATTGCCTTCCCCACCGCCTTCCAGAGCGCTTTTTGCTGGTCTCTCCACCGGCTGCAATGGCGGAAGAGGTGCTCCCGCGTGTGGGTCGCTGTCCCTCCACACCTCCAGAAATTATCTTCTTCTCTGTGGCCGAACAGCTTTGTGTTTACTCCAGCGGGTGCATGCCCGCACTGTAGTCTGTAGAACCTTGTAGGCAGTGGCTTTATGGTTGTCATCCGAACAGGTCGCTTGGTCCCCGTCTTCCCCTTGAGTCTTTAACTGAAGTATTTGCTGCTCCTTTTGGCCACCCACGTTGCCTTGGCTGCTGACCTTCCCTCCAGATTGGTCTAGCTTGATTCGAGGCTGACATGTATGGCCTCTCTATCACTGTGTATCCCCTAGCATCTCGGGCCAGGTGTGCCTGATGGTCCGCCTCTCCATTTCCAGGTATGCTGGAGTGTCCTGGGACCAATTGAATCTCAGTTGCATTGCCATGCGCAAGGAGAGCCTGCAAACTTGGGTTGATCCGGCTCGCAGATCGCTGCCCTGGGCCTGGCTCTCAGTGCGCTGCACGTCGAATTGCGGTTTGCTAGTCGCTGAAGACTGCCACTGTCATCACTGCATGTCGTTGCAATGTATCTCTCGTCTCGACCATCACATCAAGCGGTAGTCCGATCGCCCACAGCTCAGTGTCGATGACCTCCATGCGCCCAGTGCCCAGATAGCTGTGGCAGGACCTCCTTTGATTTGCATGTTTGCACACTGCTGCGGCTCCCACTCAGCCGTCGTCTGAGCGTGATGCATCTGTCCACCACATCAACACCCCTACTCCGATTGTGGTTTCTTTCCCTCTCGCCCAGTGCTTTGCAGTTCTCTTGGCAGTGGTGGTGTAGTCCAGTATGGTGGTCCTGACCACTGGTTGTTCGCCCAGGGTGGGCCACATCATGTCTTTGGTTGTCCGGCCATGCTCATGCTCTTTGTTGACTACTCTGGATATCGGTGCACCGGAAGAGGGGTTTCGGTGTAACTCTGTCAGCTTTCTACTGCATACGTTTGTTAGTCTGGCTGAGAATCACTGTTGTCTGGAGTCTAAGATTACAGGCGTGGGTTTAAGCCCTGACTCTTATCTTTGCTGTCAGTTTTTACCAGACGTGTTTCCTGTGGCCTCGTCTGAACGTGAATAGTGCCGCCTGCGTCTTTGCAGTGTCAAACTGTATCCCTCGTCTACTTGCCCACTCGATGCTCTGTGCTGGGCATCTCTCAAGTATCGTGAAGACTGGGTTAAGATCGCTTCCGGTCGCCACCCAGCCAACGTCGTCTACACAGGATTGCCCTTCGACTTCTGATACATACTCTATGACCCATTTGATCAGTCCTGATGTGTAGATCGCAAAAAGAATTTGTGACACAGGTAAGCGCTGCGGAACCCCAGCTTGCACCGGGTGTCTTCCGATGGTGTTGCCCTCGATTATCATCTGCACTGTTCTTTCCAAGAGATAGCTCTCTGTCCATCTTATAAGGTCTCCATCCATGTGGCTGACCTTCATTAAGTTGACTAGCCTTCCTTTGGCCACGCTTGGGAAGGCTGCTTTAATGTTCATGAGAAGCACGCCTGTTATGTGGCCATTTCTCCAGGCTGCATGAGCTCAGTCAACCATGATGGCCGCTGCATCAATGGCTGACCATCCTGTTCTGCTTCCGAAATGTCCCAAGCCCAGCAGCCCTCTTCTTTGGCCTCTGATGACAGCAGCTCGGCAACTACTTTCTCAACAGCTTTTCCCATGCAGCACAACCGCAATAGGAAGCGATAGGCCTTCAGCTTCATATAGTCATCTTAGCGAGCCTTGTGAATCACCACGTGGCTAGCTCGCTTCCATACAGCTGGGTGTCTTCCCATGTGAATCGCCGCCTTCGTCAGCCTCAGGATCGTCTCTTCGTCCCACCTCCCTAGCAGCCGGATGGCGCCAAAAGACAGCTTGTCTGGCTCAGGTGTCATTTTGACAGACTGAGAATATAAAGCTCGTTTAACTGCTTGCTCAGTGACGTGTCTGTGTGTGCTTCGTGCCAGAGGTAGTTCGTAGTATTGGGCGTCGTTATTCGGAGGACATCACTTGCGCCTCAGCATCTGCTCCTTCTCCAGTGATGTGTTTGCTTGCTCGCCTTCTCTGTCTGTTAAGGCCTCCATGGTCGTGCCTGCGCAAGGGTTCACGTATTGTGCTGCTCTCCATCCCTTGGCCCCCCTCAGACTTTGCAAGTAGTCCCTCCACATTGTACTCTGGGAGTGTCGAATCAACTTCTGGAGTTCTGCTTTCGCCCTCTTCCCTCTTCCCTGGTCCATCTCCTCATTTTCTCTCTTCCAACCTCCTTCCTTCTTTCCTTGATGTCGGCATTCCCCCACCTCTTGGATTTGGCGCATATCCTGCGTTTCTCTGCTGTGGCGTCAAGAACGCTGCCAATTGCCTCCTGACACCATGCGGCATCTTCCTCCACCTCGTCTGCTGTGCACTCTGCATCCAGGTGAGCTCTCTCTTTCACTAGCTCTGTCCATAGCTTCTCTGCTGCCTCCACATCCTCCTCTATCATTGCAGCTAAATACCACCCTACTACCCTTTAATGGTCTGCCTCTTCCGGCCTGTCTGCTTACACCTCCCAGTGAATAACCTCGTGGTCAGATCCAGTGGTATGGTCGTCGGCCAGTATGGACCATTGTCATATTGGTAAATTCGCTAGCATCAGATCGATGACCGACTTGCGTTGGTGACCTTTTCTTGTCCAATGGTGGGAGGCTATATATTTATTTCCAATTTCGAGTCTATTTTTGTTACTCATGTCTTCCCAGAATGCAGCATTCCACTGCACTTGGCATCGTGGGTCCCATCGTATGCTATGGGCGTTGAAGTCCCCTAGACGATAGTGCCACCCTGCCGAATGACTCTCTATGAGTTCAAATGTTGTGCCGGTCTCTCTCCTGATTGCGTATTTCTTTGATGGTAAATGTTGATGATTCTAGTGATTGTCTCCCCTCTCATCCCGATGTCAGTAGCAATGACATTGTCATTAGCACCTCTGCTTAAATCTGTCCGCTGATCAACCACCAGGCCGCTCCCTCTCCGCATCGTGGTCCAAACTCTTGTCCTTTTTCTGTTTCGTATGCCGAATGGCTGATACCTATAGCTCATGTTTCTCTCGGTGGCTATTGCAAGCACACAACATCCGCCCTTTGTTCGACTCCCGTCCCCAGAGCAGCAATGGTCCACTCCTACCACCTTGCCCTGTTATGCTGGATCACTCAAATCATTGATGGCCAGGGCTCCCAATTCAGTCTCAGTCTCAATTTCAGTTGCGGTTGTAGTCGCAATCTCAGTCTCGGTCTCGGTCATCTTGACATCTCTTGCCTCCCCCGCTGCCCTCACTTCCGCCACATCTGCCCTGTGCTCTTCTTCGCTTCCCCCATCTGCTGCCACTCCTCCCCTGGGGCAAGTACCAAGCACCACTCTGTTCGTCCCCATTGCCATGGGTTTAGCATTGCTCATGGGAGCTCGTCCTGCTGTGCACGTTAATCTGCCCTGCCACCCTGCGTTGGTGGCTTCGCTCTTTTTCGTACACCTGCTGCTGAACGCAATATGATTTCCTTCGCAATTAGGGCGTTTCTCCAGCATCTGGCCGCAGAGTGATCCCAGCTTAGCCGTTCATCCCACTACATTGCATTTGTGGTCACTTCTCCAGTGATGGCCTGAGAAGTAGCGACATTTGGGCTTGCTGCCACACTTGACCTCGATGTGCTCCCATCCGAAGCAGATTTCACCCCTGCACTGAGGGCCTGGGTTGGGGAACACTTCGACTTGGTACCACACTCCCGCCGCTTTGATGCCTTTCTTGTTCAAGCTGTGTGCCATCTTGCTTCCATTTATGACAAAACTACTGATGATGCGGCAATTCCTGCTTCCTGCCTCCTCTCCCTGATGGGGCGGGAGTTCACCAGCCATCATACTTGGTTAGGAATTGCTATGCCCTCGTTCTCCGCTTCAAATCCCTCTCACATCGCCTGTAGGCCTTCGTGCCATTTCCCGTGTACCACACGAGCGGCACTGCGTGGAATCTTGTACTTTTCCCAAGAGTCATTTTCTTCAACATCAACGACTCCTTTGTCAACAGACCTCGTTGCTGTCATGATGATGTCGCGGTTACACAGAGCCATCTCTGCTGTTGCATTCTGGTGCGTGACTGCGGTGATCGCGCCCTTGGCATTCCTTCTTGGGTTCATGATCCTAATATGGGCCGGGGCCTGCTGGTGGGAAAGTGCTCTGTTGATCGCTGAGGGAGTTTCTTGGTCCATCATAATGGGGAGTGGCACGGTCTCATCTCACCTTGGAATTAGGTGCCTTTCTGCTAGGCTCAATCTAGTCGCCAGGGTGGGGTGTGAGCTAGCGGGCCCCTTCTGACTCTGGGTTCAGGTTCATGGTTGGACTGTCTCCCACCTCCTGGCCGGAGTGGGCGTGGGCTCAGGTTTGGTTTCGTTTTGCGGTTCAGGCTGCTGTTTGAGTTGCAGTTCCAGTTTGGGTTTGGGTTTGGTTGCTGCTGCAGCTGGCGCTCCTCTGGCTCTCCATCTGGCATTGCGCCCACATGCTGTGAGGCCTCTAGGCCTCCGCCGTCCTGCCTTGCAGTCTCGCCTCTTTCTTCTTTTCTCGCTTCCTGGGCCGGTGCTGCTTTGCCCATTCCTGCTTGAGCCAGCACCTCCACGGTCATATCCGCCATGACCGTCTTCCATAGTACATTGTCCGTGTCGCAATTATCCCAGTTCGTCTGCCTATCCTCCAGCCATTCTTTCATGCCGAGCCATTGCATCTCCTCACGCGCCATGTGTGCCTCTAGCATTCTGGCCATCCTGTCGATTGTTTGTCGCAGCTGGGTCACCTCCCATGCCTGCTGCCCCACTCATATCCCCATGCGACTGCTCCAGTCTCCCGGTGCGCTCTCTGACCCCGAGGTCTCGCTCCTCAGTCTGATCCCACTCTTTTTCCGCTCCCACTGCTCACTTGCAGCCATGAAAATCACGCGTGTTGTCTTTCTCGACATTGCCACAGCCGCACCTCTCCCCTATCCTGCTTCTGCCATATCCATATCTCTCTCACTTGGTGGTTTCCCGATCATTGCTCCAATAGGGCTCTTACCTCCTTGGATTGCCATCGTCACTGGTTCGCTTGTCATCACTTTCGCGTTCAGCCTTCATTGATCATCCAGGGGTTCCGGATATGTCATTCTGGGGTCAGTTTGAGGCCAGAAATCGAATGCGACTGTCCGTATGTTGCTGTCTGTCGATGTTGCCGAGTTGCTTTCAATTCTCTGTTTTTAATCTTCACCAACACTTTTTGCGAATCCACTCAATTGCGTGGATTTCTGTGCACATTCATTTCTGCTGTCACGCCCCCTCTCTTCTGACGGTCCAAGTGTGTTGGGAGTTTTCTACCAAGGCTAATTCGACGTTGGAAATCGATCGCTGCTGTCCGCTTCCCGATTACCGTTGGAGTCGTTGACTAAGTATGCTGCTGTTGTTTGGCAACAGTCACACCGGTGCTGTTCAGAGTTGCTGAGTCGTTCAGTTGTGACATCCAAACCATTTTAAATTTTGATGAGGATCCACCTGATTATTTACAAGACATACAGTATCGATTCTGCCATATGCAGCATTCTCTCGCACCAACAATGAGTCACCAACTATTGCTCCCTTCGGTTCAAGATGCATCTTTTTAGTCTGCATGGCAACTGAGATAAAACAGTGAATACAATCAGTCCAACCATGCAGATCTTTGATCTGTATTAGAATTGATTCCACATATTCTTGTACTTGAGGATGTAATATCCATGGTTGAACTTTTGTGTGCCTGTTAGAAACGGCCAACATTCTGTTACCAGTGGACAGGCACTTCTGATATTAAAGAATCTGATGCAGTGGAATTCAGCAGAAATATAATTCTGGAAGAGAACTAATTGCGCACTGGAAAGGGTAATTGAGGTCATTCCCTTCACTTGCTATATGTTGGACCCAGATGTTACGAGATTCAGGCATGATCTCCTGGTTGGCATACATACATTCATTCTTGCAATAAAGTCCCAGATGCTCAACAGATATGGGGCTGGGAAATGGTTGATGGTGGTACAACAGCCCTTGCTGAAGTTTAATCAATACACTGTCTAGGAGTACATTCTGATGTTATCTGTACATTAGCAAAAAGTGAAATTACTTTCTGAAACCAGACCCCATGCGCCAACATCAGCCAGGTTTCCCAAAATTTTGAAATTGACTGCAACTGAGTTTTCTTCAATCAAGTTTCTGCAAGCAATATTTCATCGTTGCGATGACCAATCGGAATGCTTGATATGTGAAATCCCACTGCCGATTGCACCTTGCTGATGTTGCACTTCGGGATAGTCGTACTAAGCTTGAACCCCTGCAACCTTGTTTCATTTGCTTGAACTGTATTTGCAGTGTGATCACCATCACCATCACCATCACCATCATCATCCCATCACCCTGACAACCATTTCGACCCCTGAAGCCTTAATAGACTTGCTTCTTCCTTCATTTGCATCATTGCCGTCACCCAGGCAGTCACAATTTGTTAATTTGCTACACGAAGCCTTACCGCAACCTTCTTCTCCACTGCTGACCATTGTCACATTCAAAATTGTGCAAATCAACCGTAATTGATTCACAGGTAGGCTGAATCAATTCGCCTTGTCGTGTTCATCAAGACAGTGCAAGGGTACAGGAGTATGTGCATTATTGTCACTCAATTTGATGTTCTACTCAGTCTCCACCTTCAGTGCTGACCCCTTTCAAACTTTTGCAGATCTACTACGAGTGAGTTGATGGTAGGCTCAATCGATTTGTCCTGTCGAGTACCTGAAGATGGTATTAGGACGCTGGGATATATTGATTATTAGCTCTCAATTCGCTGCTCTACTGCGTCGGCAGTATGCAGGGTAGACCCCTTTCAAACTTTTCCTGATCAACTCCGATTGACTCGCTGGTTAGCTCAATCGATTCGGCTCGTCGAGTAGATTACAACCTTGCAAGGACGCTGGGGTACGTCCATTACTGACTCTAAATTCGCTGCTCTACACCTCTTCCTCCTCCTCCACCTCCTGCAGGGCTGATCCCCTTCGATCTTTTGCAGATCAAATCCGCTTGACTCACTGGTAGGCTCTGTTGATTTGGCTCGTCGAGTACATGAGGATGGGGTAAGGATGCTGGGATACATTGATTATTAGCTCTCGATTCGCTGCTCTACTGCTTCTGCAGTCTCCAGGGCAGGCCCCTTTCAAATATTTCCAGATCAACTCCGATTGACTCACTGGTAGTCTCAGTCGATTCGGCTCGTCGAGTACTTTAAGACCTTGCAAGGACGCTGGGGTACGTCCATTATTGACTCTCAATTCGCTGCTCTACTCCTCCTCCTCCTCCTCCTCCTCCTGCAGGGCTGACCCCCTTCGATCTTTCGCAGATCCACTCCGATTGACTAGCTGGTAGGCTCAGTCGACTCAGCTCGTCGAGTACATTGAGCTGGTGGAAGGACGCTAGGGTACGTCCATCTTTGACTTTCGATTCACGGTTCTTCCTGCTGCTCCTCTTCCTGCTCCTCCAGGTCTGACCCGTTTCGAACTTTTGCAGATCAGCTCTGATTGACTCGCTGGTATGCTCAATCGATTCGTCTCGTCGAGTACATTAAAACCTTGCAAGGACGCTGGGGTACGTCTATTATTGACTTTCAATTCGCTGCTCTACACCTTCATCTGCTATTGCTCCACCTGCCGGGGTGACCCTCTTCGATCATTTGCAGATCAACTCCGATTGACTCACCGGTAGGCGCCATCGATTTCGCTCGTCGAGTACATTAAGACCTTGCAAGGACGCTGGGGTTGGTCCATTATTGACTGTCAATTCGCTGCTCTACTTCTGCATCTCCTCTTGATCCTCCTGCCTGGGTGACCCTCTTCGATCACTTGCAGATCAACTCCGGTTGACTCACCGGTAGGCGCCATTGATTCGGCTCATCGAGTACATTAAGATGGTGTAATGACGCAGGGGTATCTCCAACATTGACCAGGCAATGGGGGTGTACAGAGATCCAGAGGTAACTCATCTTGTTGTTGTTGTTGTTTATTCATACTGTATGCACTCTATTTAGAGTATGACAGGATCAAATACCCCCTCCACTTGCGGGCGAGCCGGCTAGATGGCCGAGCTCCCCCTCCGCTTCTCTTCATCCCTGCTGACAAATGAACGCTAACAGATAGACCAACAAACAAAAAAGCAACAACAAGATATAAACCCACTGCCTCCACTCCCCACACCTGAGTCAGCCTCTGCGTCCGCTCCATCCCATAAGTAACCCATCTTATCATCATACAATGAATGACACACTCTATCTTTCCATGCTTTTGCTCTCACTTGCTCTTCCAAGATTTCGTAGATCCACACAATTGCATGGATCGTCATGCCCAGGTACTATCATACCATCTCACCCACTAACTCTCTTTTTCACGAATTACTTTTGAATGCTGCCAGACGTGCAGTGGAGTGTTGATGATGGGCTTTCTGCCTTCTAGCTCCACTATTTCACCACATTGCCCTCCAGTGCTGCCCCCCTTAGATTGCAGCCTAGTTGGTGTTTGTGTGGGACCCTAGATTGTAGTGTCAGAGATAGATTTTAGTTTAATGAGAACTCGTATACAGGAAATCTGGGTTTCAGAAATTTCCAATTGGGAATTTGTGACCTGGAAGGAGTACAACAGGTATTGAAATGATTAATTTCCACCTTCTGGGGTGAGGTTTCTGAGGTTCACGAAATGATTGTAACTACACCTTGAACATTCAGAATCATTAGAGCAATGCCATATGTCAGGGAAACCTCAATTTCATTTTTTGGGGTTTGTGGCTACAATAAGCTTATTAAGTTTAATGAAGCAAATTTTGTTTTTCCTGATGTACACCAATCCACTGAATTGGTGTCCCCAGTCCTCTTCAATTTGGGTACCAAATAGCTGACCAAATTTGGAAATTCCGAAATCAACTGAGGCATCTCTGTGCGATGGTATTTTGATACTTCTACAGACTCCGGGTCATGCTTTGTGCCCAAATGATGTACGTGTGGTAATATGGGGTGGACAAAAGACTCTTCCTGACAATGTTGGAGACTTGAATGCTGCGCTTTGGGTGTATTTCGCCATGTATCAGTTGCGGATAGTAGGTTTAAAATCAGGGCACAGTCAAAATTGTAGGAGCCTTCAGAGGCAAGATAGGACAGTATCACCTTGATGTAGGCAAAACAAGTACACCAGTTATTATGCTACAGCATTTGTTAAATGTAATTGACTATGTTGCTAGATTGATATGCTTCTTTCACAGTGCCAATATATTGCCATTTAGAACGATCAGTTCAACAATTGTCACCAGAACCATTTACCGAAATAACAATTACAAATAGCATTCTAGATCTATCAGTGGATTTGAGAAATATAATACATGCCATTCGATGGTTCTCTGTGGGTCTTGAATTCTAAATGCCTCACCCCAAGTTTCAAATGGGATTCAGTGGATTCATAATTCAATCTTGAACCACTTCTGCTCATTTGAGGTGATACCATCAAACTCCCTCCCCAGACATTCTGTGACACAGTCCATATAAGAGATACTCAAGGTAGTCCCTTCTGTCTCAACATCAGAGAGCCGAGCCAGAAATTCTACAGCTGTTATGTTTGCCACTACATAAATCATTTCTACTGCCAGCATTGTTATGTGTGAACAGTTTGTGGTGGATATGCCTCTGGGACCGATTGCCTTTTTCCCCACTACCTGCGATTGTTGTCATTGATGATATTGGAATAATTGATGAATAAGCTGGCATTTAACGAGTGTCACCTTTAGGATTTGATGCTTCAGACACTCATTTGCCCTCTGTTGATCATTATTGGACCATTTGGTTGCCTCTTGTTGTGATCTATTCAGGGACACCTGAAATTCCCTGCATTGTGTGGTAGTAACGGTTTCAGCTCCATTTATAGGGACCTCCAAAGCTGTCCGAATTTTATGAATCATTTGTTCTCTTAGCTGATGGGATTCTGTTGCCAACTGTTCATCCATGCTGGCCTCCAGAGAGGTTGACAGTGTCTATTCTCGAACACTATATTCTCATGATAAAATTGCCTTATTTCATCACTTAGTGCTTTGAGGAATAGATTAGAGTGATATTGTTGGCTAACAAGTATAGAGATTATACATGATACCTGGACTGCTTCCATGATGATTTCGTTAGAGGCAATGTCTACCATAGTGATTCTTTCATCATTGGAGCAATAAAGAATAGGAGTGCAGTTCATGGCCAGTGCTTTGATCGCTTCAAATATCTCAGTTCCCTGCCAGGAGCCACAATTCAATGAATTCAATGGTATAGGAAAGCACTGCAAGCCCAGATATTGATGTTCTAATATCAATCGACTGTCAAATTGATTGCTGACATTTGTGGCTTTCAGGAGTGTCAGCAGCCTGTTCAATAAGTTTTTAACCAAATCCAGAAGCAGCAGCTGAAATTCAGAATGCTGCCAGAGCTAATACACATCGCAGAGAGAGTGTTGCCAAAACTGGTTGGAGATTGGGTGAACACGAACAGTTTGCAGAGCATCCAGATTAGCTTCCCCCACACGCTCAGAGAAAACTTTCTGATCTCTTGAGTTATTTGTTGGCACAAGGATAAATGCCCCATCAGCACACTGTTAGAAATTACACACTTCAACCATGAGCTATATGAGACTTGAGCAAGCATGACTTGTTCAGGACAATCCCCAACCCAGGCTGCCAACCAAGGGTAACATTGCCTCTGGAATCCATCAGGGAAGTCCCATTTCAAGTTGGCACCCCATAAGTCAAGATTCCCAAGTGGGGACAGTAATTTTCCAACTACATTATGCCATGCTTCTTCAGTATTTTTGGCACCATGTGGGGGACATTGGACCAGCTGAATGAGAATCGAGGAATTTTTTTTAGGTGTGTAGTGGATATCATTTCAAAAATCACCAATTGTGATATATCGCAGCCTGGCATGCTGATTTGGCCAAAAATTGCCCAAGTGAGTCATGACAGATGTACAAATGACTGGCATAATTGTTCCCCTGGCAAGTAATTAATCCCGTATATCCCACCACCAATCATGAGTGTTCATTTCATTTGATATTTGAAGACTCTGCAAGGCGTTGAGGTACGATCATTTTACAAGATGGTGTACCTGTAATAGGAGATGTGCTGAGTGGAACAGTATACATTTCAAAACATCCCAGCAGTATGATGTTCCAACAATATGAGAATTATCTTCAATGCGACTATCATTGCTGAGCCCCAAACTGACTTCAGAGTGGTCTGTTCACAGCGTACCTGCTGATTGGACTGATTCGATTTTGAAGTTGTGCTGTCTATACCTCAGATGTTAATCCATCGGCACATTCATTTGCTGGCTAAATCTTTGTGTCTGTTGAAAGTCATCTGTGGATCAAAATAGATTCCTTGGATTCCATTGTTCTCAGTACAATTTGCGATCCTTCCTGTGCAATACACTTGCTGTACCATACACTGTCCCTCCCACAATGCGCACTCCAACTACCTCCCTATAATCTGTTCTCTTTGTTGGTTCAGGGGTATATGTCAGAACAGACTTCTGGGTGTCTATAGTTGCTTTGTTGGTAGTATCTTGAGGGGTTGGCGTATTGGGTACAGTATCTATGGGTAGAGCATTCATTGAATATGATTAGTGCATAAATGGCCATTCAGGTGCACCAACTGAAGTTGAATCATACTGGCTCTTGTCAATCCCCACCTGCAGATGGTAAAATCCCATCAGAAAATAAATCTTCAACTATCAATATTGGATGTTATTGTTGATAATAAGCTTCCACTTGGTTGTGATCAAATAATTACATTTTACAGCAAAAGCATGAAACCTATTTCTGGTGAGCATTGACAATATTGGAAACATGGTAATAGCATTCATTCAAAAGAATTTGAATAATCCTTCAGGACGTTATAGTCCGGTTGCTGGAATAGTGGCTCAGGGATATGTATTTGAAATTGAGCAAACTTAGGTTAGCTTATCACTTTCATAGCTGCATCCCACCCCACCTAATGCTGGTGATGGGTAAAATACAGACACCTTAAGCTCAGTTTTCATTATAAACTAGGATATATATATCATATTCCACACATAACTGATGAACATCATGTGCTGGAAATCATAAGCAGAGAAGATTAGGTATCATGTTTCATCAACCGCAATGAACTATTATATACTTCATCAGGTACAGCTGCGATCACCTCTATCAGTGTAGGTGATTGTGACTCATACCTACCCTTGAACCTCTGAGCAACTGATAATAAGGGTGGATTGTCTAAATACAACAAATATGTGAGTTCCTAGCTAGCAGTATGCCTGCTTGATAATCATCCAGAATTAATTGGCTTATAGGATGTATGCTGCAGCAATGATCCCTGACTGGTGGGTGGAATCTGAGGAGAAGAATGAAGAATCCACACAGAGCTAAATGAGAAGCAGTCACTGTTACTGCTCGACTTACAGGCCATCTATTCAATGCCATTGCGGGTTGTACTCACACATTGTATTTGTAAAATCACTAGTTGTGCTAATCTTGAAACTTAATATAGTTCTTGATAGGTTCCTGGAGATATCATATCATATTACTTCTATAAACCGTACAGATATGAACTGTATGAAGGTGAGCATCAATCGAGCATCCTAGTTTACAAATGTGATCATATAACACAGAATTGCAGGTTGTTTGTGATTCAGATTTCATTTTCTCACACTGAGGTGTATGGATCAAAGGTGCAGTGAAACACTACAGTTCGTGCCAACAGAATGGGAGATATGAGGTCTTCTTTCTGCAGAGTGTCACGGCTACCTTCAATATACTTAACCATACTCCTGATGTATTCCAAATCACATATCACTTTCATACTCCATTAACCACCATCTTGTCTTCTCAAGAAATGTTGGTAGATGGATCTCTGCTGAAGACTCGGAATATGGCTTCACCAGGTGGTCAATTCATCCTGCAGCAATGACCTGGTGACAGTTTGAGATTATCAGATAGCAGTTCTCATAATGTCCATGTAGGTGGGTAGCTGTGGTCGAGTTAAGGTGCAGCGGCACAGGACGCTTGCATAGTAGTCAGTTCTAACGAGAGGTTTGCTCAATTGTCAGTAACATTCACTTCCATCTGGGCAGAGAGGCTATTTGCACACAATCATGCTACCACTCAACATATGATGGCCTAATAAGCATCTCAAGCTAAGGAAAAACAACACACGATGTCGAATTTCCTTGATATATGTTCAACCCACTAGACTGCCAGCGCGAGGGAGACATCGCATGAATTGTCTGTCATCATGGTCCTCCTAGCTAGGCACAACCCCCATGACACGCATGATGTGCAAACCATGCAAGATGTCAGTTGTTGCAACCCAATCAACACAGTTGAGTCAATTAGGTTTAGCAGCAGGTTCAAGTTCTCAGCTATTGAGGGCATCGTACCTACAAATCTTCACACAATAGAATATGTTACAAACCAATGAAGATCATTGATGATGGCCCCGGGCTCTTGCCAGACCAAGCATTGAACTCGATCAGCACTATGTAGGAGGTCCAACTGTAGATAATTAACCCAAAACACTAGGAGAGTTTGGAACAGGCTGAGAAATTGGCCATGATTTGCAACCTTGACCATAGCTTGGCTGCCAAATTCCAGAAGTTGGAGGCTGCCGAGCCAATCCCAGAAGGCCTGTCCAAGCAGATAGCAGCTCCGCACCAAGAAAATGCTGAGTTGGAAGAATAGCTCCAGATTGGGAATTGTCGCTGTGCTGCGTTGGGGAGACAGCTCGACAAGCGCAAGTCGAAGCCAGAGGCAATGGTGTAGACTGACATCACACAGCTCTGGGTGGAGAAAGCTATGCTGCTACACCAAGTCAAAAATCTCTCATCAGAGAAATACAGCCTTGAATCTGAGTTGAGAGCATTTGAACATGTTATTCAACTACTAACGACTAATGAAGTGCGGGCGACCCCAGCACCCAATACCACCGAACCTACCCCACCCTCATCCAGGTACCATTGCTTCTTAGCACCAATCCCTGGCCAGTCTGGATGCTGTGGCTTCTCAGTCATCTCATCTGACCTTCCAATGTAGGAGGGCAAATGAACCTTGGATGATGTCGCCTCCTTCATTTTTGCTTTAAAACAACATATCAAGAATGTCACCCTAGCCATTAGTTGGGTTGGCACTCCAGGTTAGGGCGAGCAACCAGTGCATCAGCTGAATTGCGACATTGCAGTCTGGGCCATGCACCATGTCACAATAAGTTTGCCGATAGAATGGTCAACAGTATGCATCAAGTGGAATACTAAGTATATTCTGTCCAACGCCTTGGACCTGGTCAAATGTGACTGGGTGAAACTGAGCATAAATAACATCAGCCATATACAATTCAGTCCACAGGCCCCAAGTAATCATCCCAGACACTGCGGTCGACTTCACCAGTATTCCTAGTTACCTCCAGATCCTCCCAGCCTCCCGTGGAGTGAAGCACAGTGCTCTCAGCCTCTGCATGATCATTCTGAAGTGCTCCTGAAACCACCTGCAGTTATGGAGGTGCATTCAGAATGCTCCTAGATTTGACTTCCGAGAAGGTCAAATTGTGGGGCAGCTGAGACAGCTGCACAGGTCTGCAGGAGATATTGAAAGCAGCAAAAACCTCTGCACATCCCTGTAGGAAACTTGGTGCCATATTTCAATCGTAGTGTCTCTTGAGGTTCCATAACCACCAGCCATTCTGTCTATCATATTCATTCTTCTTACAGTCAGATGATATACTACATCAAAATATGGCATGTATTATCTATCTATGTCTGGCTCAATATATACATATGGTCGATCTGGCTGGAGATGGTACTCGAGTTGAATCAGAGCAGCTCCTGGGGATGCCGATTGAGAGCACTTGGAGATGAAGTTCGAGGCCGTTGTAGTGTGATAATACATTCCTCACCACCACTGCCATTCAGTTTGGAAGGGGGAAGCAGGCAAAGGGCATATGGAGATCCAGGTATACCGGACATAGACTTAGCAATAGGGAATATATGTTATGGAGACCCCGGGGACAATAGACATCATCTCATTGTACGAAATATACACTCTATCTTCCCCAGCTGTTGGTCCCACTCACTCTTGCCTAGCTTTTATAGATCTACACAATTTGTGTGGTCCCTCATGGCTGGGTACTGCTTCATATTCTTTCAACCCCTTCGGATGCTAGTCAATGAAGATCTGCTCTTTCTCACGAATTCCCTTCGAACGCCGTGAGAGGTGTGGCGGAGTTTTGACGTTGGACTCTCTGCCCTCAAGCTCAATCATTTCACCATGCCGTGATCATGTGGACTTAGAGATGCACTTGTAGGCCATGATCAAGTGAGTTTGGAAATGCACTTGCACGCCACAAGCAAGCCAGTTTGGAGTTGAACTTGGATGCCAGGATCAAGTAAACAGAGAGATGCACTCCGAGGCGGCGACAAAGTGAGTTTGGAGATGGACTGGGAGGCGAGATCAAGTGAGCTCAGATATGCACTTGGAGGCCATAATCAAGTGGGTTGGGGGATGAAATCAGAGGCCAAGATTGTGGGAACTTGGAGGACATCATCGAGTGAGATTGGACATGCCCTTGGAGGCCAAGCCGGATCTAGATTGGAGGAGTACTTGGAGGTGGGCAATCTGAAGGCAGTTGATCAGGAGGGAGGCCCAACGGGAGCTGAAACTCTATATATTGGTTAACTTCCGATTGTGGCAATGTGGAGAGTTGAGTATAACAGGGTCAGCTGACAGATGAGAGATGAGCGACTGGCTGGAAGCAGAAACAGTCAATCTTGCGAAGATGAAGAACTCAGTGCATGCCACACTCAGTGTAAACAGTACTCGGCGTATGCAGTACTGAGTGTTAACTCATGATTATGGCACGGAGAGATAGAGCAGGGTAACTTAACTTCGCATTCTTAGCTGATGGTATAGTTGAGTACCAGAATGATAGATGCGAAGATAAGGGGCAAAGCATTATGTGAAACTGCGACTTAAGAGAATATCATGCACAAGTCAATTTAGGATCCCCCATACGGAAGGTATGAGTCCTGATCGAGCGGGTATTTGCATCCATAGGGGGTCTTCTCAACCCAATGAGCCAAGTCATACCCCTGGTTTCTCACCTCCACTTGTATCCTCCATATTGTTCTCATATTCATTCCCTGTCTTACTTTGTCTTCCACATCCCAACCAACATTACAGAACATAGAGTGAAGTCATACCTGTCTATCTCTCCATGCCATGATCATGAGTTAACACTGAGTACAGCATTACACTGAGTGCAGCATATGCTTAGTGCACCATACACCAAGTTTAGCATATACTGGATGCAGCACCGGGAAATATTACTGTACGCGATGGGTAACTCATAGAGAAGCTGGTTGTGGACCAGTAATCCATAGCATATTTCATGTGTGGCACCATGAAGTCCTGTGGCCTTGTGCATGGACGCAGAGAGTATTATATCAATTGAACATGATGACTAGAAACTGTGCTAGATTCCATGAAACGCGGGAGAGCCAGAGGCCAGATGCCCGGGGCCGGTGTTTGTTGACATGTAATGCTATGGAACGTGGGAGAGCTGGAGGAATGATGCCTCTCGTCAACTATTTTCTACATATTGAACTATGAATTGTGGGAGAGCCAGGACTAATGCCTCTAGTCAAGTAGTTTCTACATATCAAGCTATGGATCACGGGAGAGCCATGACTGATGCCTCTGGGCAAGTATTTCTATCTATCGAGCTATGGATCATGGGTGAGTTGGAGGCCTGTTACCACTGGCAGGATTGGAGCTATAGGACACCTGATGCCCTATGGAGACTATACCTTCTCCTACTCTTCATTGTCGTCCTCCTCCTCCTCCTCCTCCTCGTCCTCATCCTCCTCATCCTCCTCTTCTTCGTCCTCTTCATTCTCATCAACAACACTGGCATTTCTGTTCCTGCAGTATTCATCTGGCCAAGAATCGTCATTGTCGGTCTGCATGTCTCGTTCAGCTTGCGGTGGTTTCGGCCAGACACAATTGAATACGACTAGGTCGATAGTATTATTGACGTAGAAGTATCCGGCACTGCGGATGCCATCCAGGTGCATGGCCGCCCATATGGACTTGATAATAACTACCACGAGGTCGGCCAGGTTCTGACAGCAAACTTTGTTGCAAACTCTATTCAGCGCATTGGAAGGCAGACAAACCCCTTGGTTTTCGAGCTGGAGCTACCGCAAAAGAATGATGCATGTGTTCTGTAGGCCATCCTGTAGCCGTAGAATCCCCGCAAGTTGCACCAGGCGTAATTCCCCTAGATCACCATTCGGAGGGTCATCTACGCAGAACCACACCATGTCATTCTGAGGCGCAGCACTGCAAAACGATCATTGGTCCATGTAGCACAACGTATGGGCAGCGGACTCACAATGAGTGTTACCAATGGTTCCATATTTGGAACCGGCTGGTATTATAGGTCTGCGTGGCAACGGCCTGACCACATCAACAATCGATGATTTTCTAAGCGAACTGCCCAATTAAGTCCACCAATCTTAGTCGGACAATTTAGAGCTTTGGTATGTGAAATATGCAGCTTTGCACGGCGCATCTTTTGGTGGTCTCCGATTTGTGATATCTTCTAAACTCAGCAAGCGGTGGCGCAGAAACTTTGTTTTCGGACGAAAAATGACTGTATTTTCAAAGCCGCTTGCTGAGTTTTAAAGATATCGAACAGTGGTGACCACCAAAAGATGCGCCATGCAACGCTGCATATTTCACATACCAAGCTCTCAATTGTCTTATCAATATTGGTGGACTTAATTGAGCGAACCATTTGGCAAAAACCGGAACCAAACCGGCCGGTTACAGGTTTTCTTGGAACCGCTATAGTAGAAACGGTCCAAAAATTGAACCGTTGGTAATACTACTCACAATAGCTGATTGACTGGATGTTGTCCACCGGAATGTCAAGTAGATTCAATTCGGTGGCATGCATCCCACCAATGCCCCTCCCATTGGCAGTCGATATATGAAGGTCATATCTATAGTATTGATAAATGTATTCCGTGAGTGGAAAGTTGTACATTGGAAGACGCTCATTCTTGACAAAGAAGCGCTTTCATCTGAGGGATCACTGCCCACAGACTTGGATATTTACCTCATCATCGCGCAAGCTGCCGCGTAAATCCTCCGGTATCCGCATTTGCTCATGATTGCATATGTTGACAACAATTTGATCCTTTGGTCTGAATAACTGATGTGCCTGCTGGATTTCGAAGGTCCAGTCGCCATCAGTAGCCAGCCGCCGGAGGTGAAGACACCGCATCCACTAGTCATGAATGCAAAAATAGTTGTTGAGAATCTGCCATTGGTACGGAATGTTGCGATTCATCCGGCAATCGGGGCCTATACGCATAATTGAATCGTCCATTTGCTGCGCTTCAGTGCTGCCTTTGACTAAGTGTCCAAAGCGCTGAATCAATTCCGCAGAATGCAGCATGAGGTGAACTTTGGCAAAGTCGAAACTGGTATGTTTGTGTACCATGCAATTGGGGACGTACTGCAGAATCTTTTTGTCCTCTGCCTTTTGGTGTTCCGTTTGGGCACCGGAAAGAGCTTCCTTGAGTGCAGCCCATTCTTCATCCTCGATGACATGTTCAGCCTTGAGTTCCATCTTCAGGTACTCCATGCCTGCATGGGCGATGGTGTCCGTGTCCTTTGATGTCCGGCAGGCAGTAAAGACATCCTCAGTTGCATGGAATTCCTCTAAATAGTCCACTAGATAGTTTAGAGTCTCAGTTGTGTGGGTTCGGTATCATACCACAAGACTCCAGTAGACCAGTGAGTCAACACAGGTCAATGCTCTCAGGATGACCGCTCAGTGCAGGGGCAGTGGGTCGTGCAATGCTGCTGCCAACGCAGGGCAGAGGATTTGACTGAAATTTCACATCTCTTTACCACTCCAGCGCAGATTTGGTCGGTAGGCTTTGCCACAGTGATACCCATCGCGTTATGGAGGGATGCCAGCCCAGGTGTCATTCCATTACAGTGGCTGTCCTGTGGCATTGTAGGAACCCCTTGATCCAGGCCATAAGGTGAAGAAACATTTCTATGTATGGGGTATGGAGAGTATCAAGCCAGTGGACATCGTAGGCTTCGACATGCAGAAGGTCCCGGCAGATACATGTGACCGGCCTTGCACTGACTGAATGGAACCAGTCCTCTGTGATCATTATAGCCTGATGGTTACTAGCAGTTATGGCATTGTGGTACTCCCGATATGTCTGCAGGATGACTGCTGGCCTACACCTGTCGGGTGTGAGGCCCGGTGGATGAATAAGCAACCCCTGTTTGGATTTTGCAGTTTGACACTGAGGGCAAGCATTGTACTTGACTCCCAAAGGGTCGGCATGCTCCACGTGATCTGCTAGCCACGATGCAACAATTGACTAGCAACGGTGTATTTTGCCGTTGGAACACAGCCATAGAACACCAGAATTGATGTCTTGTTCCTCATGAAATCGCGTGACCGGCTCCAGCACTATCTTGGCGACATCACACAGCACCTGCTGGGTTGTATCCCTCGGGGTTCAGTCATTGGATGCAGAATTCAGTTGGAATTTAGGCAGCACCAGGATATAGGCAAGAACAATGTGCGCAAGGTAGCTGTGTTTGTTCTGTATAGAGGGATGGATATTCCCAATGGTCAGGTAGATCGGCCAGGCTTTCTTGGCGCCAGAGAAGTCTGTAACGTGCATCATGTCCGATCCACAGCTTACTAGAATTATTGTTGCCCACGGGGAAAGTCTATCCTGCATCTCCCACTTCCAGTCCGCCAATTTCATCTCGAAATACACTTGATCACCCTCCACGTCTACGGTTCGGGTGGGTCGATTGACCATGTGGGTGTTCTATGGGCATTGGTGTAGGAGGTACCACCCATATTTAGCTGGGTATCACAACGAGTAGAAACCCCTCCAACTGTTCGGAGTGGGGATGGTGGCATCTCTGCATTTAGGCAGCTAGTTATCCGTCGCGTATATTTGATTGTGCATCGTCCATCCAGAGGTGTAGGAAAAGTGCTCAGGAATCTTGCATCCACATTCATTGATGTGACAATGAATTTCTGACTTGGGATAGTGGGATTCAATGAATCTGATGGCCTGTTTGAAGTCTTCGGCACAATGAAAGGGTTACCACGGGTTATTGATATGATATTGGAGCTTACTGTAATCGGGATCGTCACAGAAGGTCCTCCCAGCTGAGGGATATTCCTGATTTCGGGATATTCTGTGTCGATCAGAGGTTCTCAGGAGCCAGCTTCCTCCGTGTCGGATTCGTGGGCGGTAGAATGGGTAGGTGGGATGCATCGGTAGAGGCCGTGATTTTTGGAGTCGGTTTCCACTGGAATTTCATCCACTGCATGGGCTAGGATACTGCGATAGGGTTCTGGGGTTCCTGTAGGACTCATCTGCAGCGGTGAGTGCAGTCATTGACGGGGCGGGTGGCATTGTCGATGGCTGGCTGGTGTCAGCGGGTGACACTGATCACTGATTTGCAGATGGCATTTAAGGTTTCCCCGCCGGACAAACATCTTCATGTGGTCGCAATATGTGCATTCCTGTGCGTCCAGGGCATTTATCCATGGTTTGCATGCTGGTGGCATGGCTCAAGGTCAGCCACACGGTTAGAGGGTGTTTGCGGTCAGTTGGATGGGTTCACTTACCAAGTCCCATGTTCCTGCCGAAAGACAGCCGCGGAGTGCATCGAGGGGGGTAGGTCGGATGAAGTGGCTATAGAAAGAGCGCTCGAGTTCTGTCAGAAGGTCAGACAGTGTGTTGCATAATGGAATGCTTGAACAAAGAAGAGCCATCTTGTCGATCATTATATCCTTTGTTTATATAAAATTTGATGATGCATATTAAGGTTGATGATGCATATAACATTTGGCAATGCATGTAACATTTGACAATGCATGAAAAGTTTGGCGATAGACTCGAGCAGGCTGGATGAGATAGGTCTAGCCGGCGGAGAATGCAGATGGCTCGCGTTTGTCAGTTACGGGTACTACTGGCAAATCTGGGTGTGGGTGCAGGTACACGGCAGACTGATGTCAGGTAGTTCTCAGACATCTCTTGGTCTACAGGATGCTGACAACAATCAACTATCGTGAGTCTCAAGGATCATCAAATGCATTCCGTCATTTACCAGAAGAGCGGAAATCAATGAATCAACTCTTCTTATGAACATATCTGTCAGAGATGCAAGTTCTAGCGGGATTCATTGTTTTACAGGCTAAACAGAAGTGGTATACCAACGGAAGTTGGGACGTTCATAGGAAATTCTCCTCAATCGAGTTTACTATCCAAATACCCACAGTCGCAGCTCACAAGTAGTATAACTAGAGACTTTCTCTAGCCATCACACACATTTCCTCCATCTACCTTACCCTTCATGCGGTGCACATTTGCACCCCCAACGACTGACGATCCAACGCCACTGATTCTACCACTTCCAGACTGATTCTACACCCAAACCTCTGTCCTCTGATGCTAACGCTACCGATCTCACCCTGTCTACATGATCATACTTGCCACCAAATTATAATCACCACCTGAACAGGGGTTAGCAACATATTTTAATTTGATACAGCCTATATATGGCGGCATCACTGACTGATAAACCTGAGCAATGGAACCCCAAGCACGCTGGAGGCCACCAGTCGATTAGGTACAACGAGAATAAAGACACTGTCAGGTCTGCAAAGGGCATGCTGGGGTTCACCAATGTCAAAACCGGTTGTTCGATCCATGTCCAGATGCCAAAGCCAACGATGGCAATTCCCATCTCCGTTGATAGCGAGAGCAATGAAGAGCAGGAGCAGGTGTTGAAGCAGTGGCCAGAGGACAAACAGCCAGTGGTGGAGATAGATGAGGATGCTGATGACGAGGACGAGAACCACTAGAATCAGGAGGATCATTATATGCCCTATATCAGCCGGGAGACAGTGGATCATTACCTGGAGAGTATTATTGCATATGTAGAGGAATATGGTACAACACCAGGGCACACTCAATCGTCACCACCACCGAGGGCACTGAACGGTTCCACACAGATGTGTTGGAGGCCCCAGATATGTGCTCACAACATATCCCAAGACTGGGTGTGGGAGCTGAGATCTACTCTTGAGAAGCTACTTTGGAAGACCTCAATGACATGGTCTCGCTTAGGTGAGGTGAGGATCTCGTCTGGTGGGTGGTGGAGACACTGGGTCGCCTTAGCCTGGAAATTAAGAAACAACAAATGGCACTTCGGAAACTTGATCTTTCTGATGATGATGATGATGATGATGGCAATGGCAGTTCGAAGGTGGGTGGGCAAGGCATGGGAGCCAACACCAGCATACGACAGGAACCTGTTCGGCCAGATCAACCTGATGCAGACGACGACACTCAGTCCGAGGACGATATCACCAGAGCCCTTGAATGTGTGCCCAGGAGCTCGCGAAAATGGTTGGTGACGGACATTGTAAGTTGTCGATCGGGAATCTAGGAAATTTACTAATCCTGACCATCTAGACAACAACACAATGCGCACTCCGAACCATGAAAGTCACATTGTCATGGCTCATAGTCCTGAGGCTGTCAGCAGATGTGCCAGCCCGTTGGGAGGAAGCCCAGGGCCACACCGAGACCAATTAAGAGCGCTCGAATGCTGCAATTGTGGCAGGACGATGCAGAATCCCTTGGGGTCAGCAGACTTCTGGATGATGACAAACAAGGTTGCCTTTGGATGTGCCATATGTGCCTGGTTCTGTGGTGTGTGGAAGGATGGAGCCAAAAGAAGTAGCAAGATTTGGATGGTCAATGCAGAGAGGATGCTGTCTGGTGGGAACTGATGCACATCTTGGAGGAGTGGGCCACAAAGAGCCAGCAGAAAAGAAAGAGGACCAATGACACCCCAGGGCCAACCCCTAGGAACCAAAGACCTCTGGACCTGCTGGACATCTGGTACCCTCTGGACAACTGGGACCCTCAGGACAACCAGAACTCTTGACTCCTGGCCCTTCCATTCGCACTCCTGCGGTCAATCCTACTCCTGCAGCCGACTCTACTTCTGCGGCCAATCCCACGCCTGCGGTTGATCCAACTTCCACGGCCGATTCCACACCTGGTGTTTGCCCTCTCATCATTTGAAGTCCTCTGGTTCGCCCTCCTCTTGTGGCAGTCACCCTTGCTGGACTGTTTGGTGGCCGGTTGCAGGGTTTGGATGACGAGGATGCTATCCAGACTCTGGATTTCCAGTGGTCACATAGAACGATTCGAGGGCCGAAAATGCAGGACGTCAGTCTATTGGGCCGGCATGGTGCGATGCATATCGACCTGTGATATAAGTCCAGTGGGCTTCCAGGGTCTTTGCCTTGGGAGTGAATGGTCTTTATCGAGCGGAATGAGGACATCGCAACTTGGCCCAAGCTTACTTGGAATGGAAATATCCTGAATGTGGTGCTCCTTGTGTTAACGCAAGCTGTGCCCAATGCCCATGGAGGTAGGCTTCTGGCCTCAGTTTGGTGGGTTCTTTGCTGACTGCAGTTAACAGCATTCACCTGGTTGATGAACCTCCTATGGCTAGTGGTATAGACTGTTAGTAATTGAATTAGTTCATGTGTCTTTGGAATCAGCATTAATGGATGGCATTCCGTGGGCTTTGGTTTGGTTTTCTCCCGCTGATGTAGCAAGGGCCGCTTTTGATGTCATTTGGAATGTAGTTCATGGGTTTTGGTTTGGTTTTGCTGCCGGTCATGTATCTTGGGGCTGTTTATTGTATGCTTGAATGGTATTCCATTGGCTGGGGTATTTGGTTTATTTGTTTATTGTCGTTTGGATATTGTAACATGGATTTCCTCACCCTGCCTGTATATCGTATTTCATCCATTTCAATCTTATCGTATTGTTATCCAATTGTTTGTGCATCACTGCCAGTGGCCTGTGAGGCTCATCCTGTGGAAATAAGAGTATGGAGATTCAGATGAAGTTCATCTCGCGGAATTTTGGTTATGGAGATTTGCATCAAGTTGTCCATCCAGTGGGAACAAAGTTACGGAGGCCTTGATCAAAGTCTTGGTCCAGTGGGATCAAAGCCACCGAGATCTGGATCAAAGTCTTCTTCCAGTGGGAACAAAGCTATGGAGATCTTGATCAAAGTCTTCATACAGCAGAAACAACGTTACAGAGATTAGAATTTCAGTTATAGAGATCTAGATCAAAATCTCAATTGAGCAGGACTAAGGTTACAGAGATCTAGGTGTTTGCCTAGCAGAATTTTGGTTATAGAGACCTAGAACAAGATCAGCATCCACCAGGATTAAGGTTACAGAGATCTAAGTGTTCGCGTAGTAGAATTGCTGTTATAAAGCTGTAGATCAAAATCTTTTTGTGGTGGAATTTAATGGAGAATCACTGACGCATGTGGAAGGTCCAGACCCCAAGTAGATACATACACTATGACAAGCACACTCCACAGGACACACTCCCTTCCTCTTCATACTCCATTTGCTAATCATTCAATACACCTCATCCATTGGCTTCGAAATGGCGAGAAGAAACACTCTGAGACCAAGCAGCAATGCTGTGGCCAAAGCCAAATCCACTAGTTGATCGATGAGACTGCAAAAGGAAAAGGGAAATAGGGAGAACAAGGAAACAATCCCTTGTACCGGAAGCAAAGATGAGTATACTGAAACCCCACGCCCTACATCTAGGTTCTCATCTCAGCTGCTGGTAAGCTTATACCCTGTGGCGTGGGTGCTATGCTGATGTGGGATAGAATCTGCCACGTGTTTAACTCACAGACGACCAAATCTCAGATGTACCGGACTTTTTCAAGGATATGGATGACGAACCTCTCCGGGACTCGGTCTCTGCTACTCAAACACCTCCACATTGGAATGCAGCCACCGGATGTTTGTCAACAGCTACTCAAACACCACCAAAGCAGACCTTACTGAAAGCAGCCACGAGACTCTTGTCGGCCTCCTTCCATCATCGCCATTGCAGGATAATCCCCTGTCACTGGCGGCATCTGGTCCTGTTAGTTCCTAGCAAAGCGATAATTCTATCGACAGGGCCTTGATGCTTGTGACGTTCCATTCAAGCCCTCGGAGTTGCCAGCCAAACCGTGCTGCAGCTGCTGCAGATCAGGAACCTTGGGAGTATAAAAAGACTAAATGAGGACAGTGGTCGAGAGGAATCAAACAGTTCAAGGAACCACAGCTTTGAAAAGTTGAAGAACAAGCTTCCAGAATGACCATACGGAATAGATTGTCCAATAACCCCTTCCCGGAAGATGTTGATAGGATGGCTGCCGCCGCCTGGATCATCGCTCATGGATTGTGGAACTTTGATGACAGTGTCCCCCAACCAGTGGCACTTGAACCCATGGCTTATACATGTCACCTAGACTGTCTATGGTACCAATGGTAACAACCAGCTACAGATGGGGGGATGTCACTATTCCATGCGAAGCACCGCAGTCTTGCAGATTGGCATGAAACTCAACGAGATTGCCCAACTCCATGAGATGAACGTCCCAAAGAGGAAAGGTAAGGTTCACTGGCTACTCAACAATGAGTGATTCATCTGTGAGAAGAAAGATGCAGAGGCAGGTATCCTATGTCCACTGGCAGGAATAACTCTGATATCTATTCTCAGACTGGCAAAGAGCCATACATTGGCACCTGAATTGCCAATGCCATTTACGACTGTGTCATTCTAGCGAACAAATCCACCGGTGTCCAAGATTTGCGCTTTCTGCCTCAAATGTCACCTGAGTTCATCTATCTAATGGCAACTGCTCTCCAGTGGCATCTCCACATCTGCATTGCAACTGGGAAAACGGGAAATGGTTTTAGCAATGGTTGCGGACCATTGCTTCGGGTCCAGGTCTGGGTCATAACTGAACCGTCAGAAAATCAGCCATCCAGGTCATCAATTCATGTGAACTGTCAATTCGGCTACAGATCAATCGCAATCTCCCATCCCGTCTGGATTGGGGAGGTTGTTGGCAGGTTGTCCAGCGGGTCCATCTATAGATTAATAAAATGCTCGTGCTTTTGCTGTTTGATAATAGTATCTTATCAAAATTGCTCATTCAACATCCAGTAATCGCTTATTGCATGTTGGCAGTTTGCTATATCGATTATTTTGCAACGCATGTTTTTCCTGTTATATTTTGTGTTTTTGACTCTTAAGGCAGTCAATAGTTCTGTTATGAGCTCAAACATTTGTGTGATGCCTTGACTACCCAATATGCAATACCAAAAATCGTTGACGCTTCGTTGAGGCTCATTTTCTTGACGGAGAAACAATGATATGATGCACTGTTTTGCCTTAATAGGCCGCCATTACTTGGTATATGAATAATTGCCACAAAGCGACGCTTATATTACCCAAGATGGATAACCAGGAATCATTGAAGCTTCGTTGACACTCATTTTCAGGATGGGATAGGGAGCATGCCAGCTTCGTTTTTGCTGCTAAAGGTGGCCAATACCACATTAATTGACATCTGCAACCAGTCACCACTTAGATAACCCAAGATGCATAGCCAACGATCATTGACACTCGGTTGACACTCATGTTCACAATGGGGCAGTGACCATGTGGTTTCCTCTTTTGCCCATTCAGGCTCCCGTTACTTTCGTTATGTATTACCACTACCAGATCACATTGGAATTACCTGACTCAAAAGACTAATAGTTGTTGACGATCCTTTCATGCTCATTTTCATGATGGGGTAAGGAAGATATCATGCATCGTTTTGCCTGAAATGGCCCCCAATAGATCGTATATGAAGTATTGCCACAAATCACAACTTAAATAACCAACGATGCAAATACAAAATTGTTGATGCTCCATTGACACTCATTTTCAGAATGCAGCAGGGACCCTGTTGCTTGCTGTTTTGCCGATAAAGGCTGCCGAGACGTTGGTTATGCATAATAGTGACTAAATCCACTTTGCAATTACCTTGCTCACAAGAGACAATATTTTTGACGCTCCGTTGATGCTCATTTTAATATATTGTCTAATCAAAATCTGTTGCCCTCAATAATTGTATAGATAATTATTTTACCTTTTTGGATGCCTTTCTGCCTAATTGAGACTGATTCCTTTGGCAAAGCTGAGCCCACTAATATTTTTGCACAGGTCGCTCTCATTCTATCAAATCTTACAAATCTTTCTGCTTGATTGATCTTGTCTGCTATTTTTCGGTTTATGATCCAATATTCACATGCGAATGCTCACTATTCTCCCGTATTATTTCTCAAAGTGAAATTTCTGGTCAAGCAATGTATAGAACCTGGTGAAAACATATTGACCCAGTCTGTCCTAGTTTGTCTTGTTTCCATTACTCCTCCTTGTTTCCATTGCAGTGACCGTCATCAACCACCGATCAGCCATTCTCATCGACCTCTGTGTTGGCCGAATCACTCCGGGAATATTCGGTGCAGCACTCACATCCCGGTTGGCTGGGCTCTGCTGATCCTCGATATCATTGGTGACTTTTCATAACTTTTGTCGTCTACTTCCCTGTCCTCTTCGGTCACATTTTCATTATCCAAGTCACCATCACCGTGAAGCCAATTTCAAGTGTCGGAAATGCTGTCAGGTGCACTATCCTGACCACTTTTGGCTGGATGACAGTTGAATCTCTTGATTCAGCAGACATTCAATACCTTTGATTGTTCTCCAGGGAGGTCCTTTTGCAGACAGAGCTGGTTGGAATGGTGATCTATCCGACGATTAAAATGAAGCCACACCATCATGCTCGAAGTTTCACCAGGATGCTCCGATGATCCCTTCAGTATCTGAAATGTATCGCATGGCTGTCATTTGCTTGATTTGCGCACGAGATTTGTTCTGTGTAGCATGTTGATATTGACTGCCCTGCCACATATCCACAAAGTGGTGGACCTTGGCCATTCTGTGCAATGATCTTTCCACCGCCTCACTCTTCAATTTGAGGTCATTTTCAGTTTCCTTAGTAGCCAGTGCTGAGTAATCACCCGCCAATATACAGTTATTGGCTCCAGCAAACTGCCTTACCACGACTTTTGCCCGAAGGGTCATGCCTGTTGTGTTAGATTGCCTCCAGCCAATAATGTCTCACCCAAGGGGAAACTGGCCTCCACTCCGACATCATGTCATACGATACAGATTATGTCGCAAGCCACATCAGGGAGATTGGTCTACATTGAGTGGGTTTCCTCATGTTGATGCCACAAGTCAGTTATATCTGGTAACCAAAATGTACTGCAAATCACCATGGGGTCAGAGTGGTAATTATCAAGATTTGGATCAACTTGCCCCCAGTTCTGTGGTTCTCTAAGCAGGGAATTCAAATAGAGCATGGGGGCGGTCTATAAGTATGCTGCGCGACCTATACATTCCGGTGTCGTTTCAGCCATATGTTTAAGTGATAAGTATTCTTCATCCTTGCTGGATGAATCATATGGATCACAAGAACATTGATCAGCTCCAGAAGTTATTGCAGAAGAGGAGAGATAGTTGCTTGGAACTGTTTCGAGTGTAATGAAGGACAATAGTCTATGTTTCTCACAGTTTTCATACACCACATACTTCAGCAATGCGTCCTGGTATTGGGTAGTATAAGAAGTGTTGTCCTCTGGGTAAATATCCATTCCCTTGTCCCACTTCCTAACTGATCGCAATTTCTGGAACCGATGAAGAATATATGCTTAACTGAGATCTACTCCGGTCGTTGGAGTGTTTTCAGAAGAATATTTGTTCAGCTGCTGTCGGGCAACCTGCACGGTGAAGGATAAGTCTTCCTTCGAATGATTCTTCACCTGAGGGAAAGCTTGCATCACACCATCCTTGTGATCGAATGTATCATTGTAGACCGCAGATGTGATGCAGAGTACCATATGCCATTTCGACATCGACAGGGTCCAGCAGTGGAATGTCCTTGAATCTTCGATCACATACTTGACGATGGTCCATTCATCCTGTGTTGTGAAGAGTGGTCAGTAATCCTTGTATTTAGGATTCTTTAGCCACTGGTGGGTGAATACTTCGAATTGGTAGGCTTGCTCAAGTGACTCTGGTGTCGAATTGCACTGTGGCTTGACACCCACCATTGGTATTACTGCGATTCGTACTTTGGTGTTTTGACAGTCAATGAACTCATTTCAACAACCAGGTGTCAGCGTAACAAATACAGCAACCATTTGCTGCTATCTGAAGTGCAGTGAGAGGTCTTTCAATATTTCTTGCGATATGTACTTTCTCAATTATCTTTGCTCAACCTGGTCTCATGGCCAACACCATGTTATTTCTTGCATTGCCCTCTGTTTGCAGTCTTGGACTCTTCCCAATGTCTATGCTTTCATTCTGTCCAAATTGCGGATCGAGCTCTTGGACTTCCTATGACTTGCTGCCGCCTATTACACCAAGAGTGTTCACAAACTCACCAAAAGCAAGCTGAATGATGTGCGCCATGCATGGTATGTGGTTACTCAACGCAGGCCACTCGATTCCGGAGTCCGCAAGGGCCGATAATTATTTCCGAGTCTTTGGGTAAATGGGGTAAGTGATATGACGTGTCATTGTAAGTAAACGGCCATCAATAAACTCAAAACGATCTACAACTGCCTTGAAATATATAGCTAGCCTTGTTCCAGTTTGTCGATCCTTGATCTATTTTGTCTGATTATGGTAGGAGATAGGAAATGAACACGCTATCTACTTCGTCGAAAGCGAGTTGTACTTGTCGCAATGCCCCATTGCGATCCATGTAGTTAGCAATGACCGACTTTACGGCTAGTGTATTTCTTGATGTCCACCCATCTAAAACTAAGCTAACTTCATATCTTCATGGCAATCATTTCTTAATTGCATCCACTGTCAATGAGAATTCCCTCAGGCAAATGTTACTAAGTGTGCTCGCCAACAGAAGCAACAGCTCGCCACGTAATGCACTATATGACCATCTTAGCTCTTCGTTTGATACTGCATTCCATGGAACATGAGCGGAACCATATCCGGACATGAGGTAGCGATTCTGGGTGTCTTGGTGAGATTTGGCAGTTACAAAGTCCTTAGTGGCCAATTTGGAGCATTTTCTCTGCCAATTGTATTAATATAGATAAGACCTAAATGTTGGATATGAAATTTCTTTGCAAACTTACTATTGTAATTCCTCGACTTTCTTGTTTCTTCGATATGGCCAATGCTGTTACATCGACCGTTGTACTTGTCAATTGGGAAACTTTGGACTCAGTTAATTTGTTCAACTTTCCGAAATGCTCTTTTGCCTGCAAGTGTTTCCCCATTCAGCTGGTCCCTTGCACTGATGGATGGTGAAGAACTTGATGATAAACAATACATATGATGGCAGGGCAGCCAGTGTCATCAATTCAGCAGTGCAAATAGCAATGCCAGTGAGGTACATGTCCAGATATGTTCCAAGCGAGATGATGCTTCGGGCCCACATTCATCGAAGCCCACAAAGTATCAATTATTATTTGTAAAGTAAGGTCACTCAAATCACAAACAAAGACATGTGCATTTTTGGAAGATATCATAACCTCTAGCAACGATGTAATTAAAGATTGTGAATCTGACATGGTGGTACGAATCTGAGAGCCGCGACATTTGGGTTGAGAGACTGTCAAAAGTTACGTTATTGTTGAGTTGAATGCTGGTTTTTAAATATTGACCCTTGAGCTAGAAGCCAGAAAGAGTAAGACCTGTGAGACATTGCATGCATAGTTGTGAAGTTGTATACAGGAATGTATTGAGACAACTGGCGGTTAAAAACTCAATTTAGGCATGATGGAAGGCAGTTCGTTGCTGTGTGGGTCACTCAGCCCCACACAGACCATTGATGCTCTGCTGACGCAGATTTTTAAGAGGCCGTAGCTATATCATTACTAGCATCTTTGCCCATAAAGGCGGCCAATACTTTGATTATGTGTTGATGGAGATGCACAGCCCTTTGATTATCCAAGATGCATGTCAAGGAATTGTTGATGCTCTGTTGTGGCACATTTGTAGGAGGTGTTAGTGATATCGTGAGCATTATTTTTACACACAAAGACAGCCATAACTTTGATTATTGGTTAATGTCAATGCACAACCCTTTGATTATCCAAGTCACAAGACAAAAATCGATGATGCTCCACCGACCCCCATACGTAGGAGATAGTAGCGACGTTGTTGGAAGAAATTGTTGACACTCCATTGATGCTTACATTAAATACATCCTAACAGTCATTATACAGTCATCAATTGTATGCTACAAATCATATAGTCATATGGACAACCAATATAGCGTTTCTATGTATAATTATTTGCATTCAGAAGCTTCATGGCCTCACAATGTCTGATCGGCCACAATACACAGTATCAGAGTGATCGATGACATAGCCCTATCACATTCTTGCGCTTTTGGCCGGCAATTTACAGCATGTAGATCCATCCAGTAGTTTTTGATGAATACAGCCCGACTTTGTCACCTTTCCTCATCCAGCTTCTTCACCTCAATATCCATGACCTGTCATAAGTGATTTTCAAAATCTTGACCGTGTGCACCAGGTCTGTGGACAGAGTTATGCAGTTGGATGCCTCAACAAATGCAGCATGACAGGCATCATTCAGTCAGGTTTCTATTGTGCATTGACTGCTCCTGCTATGACTCATATGACATCACTCATTTACATTTTGTTAGCAAATTTTGTCACTAATATAGTTTTTGGTTTCTCACTGAGCACTAACTGGCAAGACAATATCGAGTTAGCTGGTTATCTTACAGCCTCATTTGGAGGCTAGTACTTCCGAATGGCATGCAAAACCCTTGCACATCCACAGACAAATTATCACATCTCAAAATTTGGCCACTGTAATGAAGAAAATGCTAACCCGTAGCAAAACTCATGTGTGAATAACTGTGGCAACAGATCTGATGTCAAACATCGCAGTTTGTCTATGTATTGCTCTGGAGACTCTCGAGCGGTCAATACTTGTTCATCCAAATCTCATTCGTAAATGGTGACTAGCCAGGGAGGCAGTATGCTGGGCTACAAGATGATGGGTTCAACAAGGTTCAATTTCTCAATGACTGACGAATTGCGCTCCATGTTGGCTGAAAATGACATTCTGTTTTTGTTTGAAGGTGGCTTCCCGGATGCCAGCCTCATATGACTACTCCCTTGTCATGATGTCCCTGGTGGCATTGGCAATATTCCGGGGACATTATCAACAGACTCCATCAGAACTCCAAATGTTGTCGGTGCGGGTGCAGCCACTAATTCATTCGGTTGCGGTTCAACGACTGCCACAATCTTCAATTGGGTCCTCCCATAGTTGTTATCTCTGTCATCGAAGGTGTCGCCTGTGTCCCCCCATCCTGGCTGTTTCAGTTCATCAAGCTCGATCTGCTGCTACCAATATCTCTCCATGTGCTGCTGTCCCATTTTGGAGATTGTGGCCACCACCCAGCCAGGTTCATTATCTTCGCTCAGCTTGCCCAGCTCTGTATCTTCATCATCCTCATCTTCCCAATTCTCTTCATTGTCAGAACTTGCAAGATCGCAAAGACTTTCTCCTATAGCAATCATCATCTCCTCAATCAATTTTTCGGGCTGTGTGATTGACAATCCCGTGTTTTCAGCACTTTTCATGTCTTTCTGCTCCTGCCGAATCTCTGTCTCTGCGACTTTAACACCCTTTGTTTCAACAGCGGTTTCTCTCTCAACATAATCCTCCATCCATTTCTCTTGCTCTTTGTTGCTTAAACAGTGCATTTGATATCTTTGCTCTGCTGCAAGCTTCTTTTTAGATCGCAAGCTGCACGAAGCCCCTAGGGCGCGGATTCTGTCCTCTTCCAAGCCACAGTTGCCTTCCACCGCTCAATGATGTCATTGTGTGGAATGCTTTGTTGATTTGCCGGATGTTCCCGCTGAAAGTGGCGAAATGTGCTTTCCTAGAGCATTCCCTTTTGTAGTTTGTGTTGACCATGGTGTTGGGCGAGATGTTGGAGGTTGCAAGATATAGATGATAGGGAGGCAAGGTGGGTCTTTTATGTCACAGTTTGTACGTGTGGTGAACATGAAAAAAGTAAAATTTGCATTTTGACAGCCACTATAATTTGAATAGTAACGCTAACCATTGAACATGTCCTGATTTTGAGCTTCCCTTTGGTGTAAGATCCCTGCAATGTCTTGAGACTTATATCACCAGAAGTCGGTTCCTGCAGAGAGTATGCTGTTTATTCCTGATGATAAAGAGATTCCGGCTGTCGAAAACCTGTATTTATCACTGTAAACAAACAAACCACATTGGACTGACTTACTGCAAATCGCGGGATGGTGGGAAACCCCTGCAACCTGCAGTCATACCCGGCAGGATTCATCATTAATAGGAAGTATAAGTTGGCTGTTACTTATCCCATTCTCACTTGAAGCTAACTAAATATTTCTCAGGACATCCCACTTCTTTTCATTATCATCTTCGTCTCCTCTTCCACACCAGCAAATCATGGCTACAAAAACACCTCAGCAAGGTGTGAGTGGATCAGAATCAAGCCAACCGATTGGCGCTTCATCCAGTGCATCACGAGCTGGCACACAACAACAATGCCGATACCAGTCAGTCAACCACAAAGATGCCAACACAGCCACCAGAAATATGACCCAGTATTCACATTTGCAAATTGTCCATAAAACCACATGTAGCAAGAATACGAAGCAGCATCCAATTGGATGTGAATATACTCATATCGTGGTACTCCATCAACTAACCACATAATGTACAGCGGGAATACATAGAGAGCTTTGTGACCAATTCATCGCTGCCCCTAATGCAAATCCTCCATGATTGACTAATGCATTTGTCCTCACAGGACACGCAGTTGAACATCATGATGTTGTCAGCTCAGGCATTTGTACTGACTAATATCATGATACGCATCCCCGACAGTGGACTAACAATGCTCTAATTACCTTACAGGAGGCTACAGAACCGTATCAGGAAGATGTAATAGCCAAATTTCATTTTTAGAAGCAGCAACTGATTCCTTGTTGTTTTAGCACATGTCTACTACTATGGCAGGGCAAGGACGTCGGGTACAGCTATAATGGTCTGTCATGCGCCTTGCCATGAATATGGACAAAATGGCCAAAGGAATGATTCAGCGGGCCGTGAAAGAGGAAATGCAGTCACCGAACAAGACACTTTGCCCGAAAGTATGATAGGAGAAGATGCAGGGAGTTGAGTTTCGCAGGCATAGTTAGGTGAAGGCTGCAATTGACAGACATCCGGCTGTGGTTCATGAACACCTCACGGACAGCTGTCTTCCTTGCTACACTGGCACAGCAAACAATCCGCATACATGCTGGAGGCGCAAAGGAACGTGTGCAACTCCACCAGACTGATTCAGACAGCTGACACCACAACTGACGCCACCTCTCCCAGGACCGCCACCTGCGCAGTGGTGTAACGGCGGAGCAAGAAGGCAGACAGTCCATCATAATCACTCGGCTGCACCTCTCATGACCTCCTAAAGAGAATTTCGGAGAAAATGCGGATCTGCCTGGAGGAATGAAGGAAGATGGTGAGAAAATCTGATACTACCCAGCCGTGATGATCTGCGAAATCTCAGCAAGAGCGAGTGAGATGAAAAGTTGGGCAAGACAGATTGTGCAATTTGTTGTATGAGAGGAGTATACTAGATGAGATGAGATGGAAGTATATCTACCCCGGGGTCTCCCAAATATATACCTCCGGTCGCTCCATCCATATCTGATACCCCTGTACATCGGTCTGCTCTCATCACGCAGTCCGTCTCAGACATCCGTGTATCTCCTTCCACCTGACGCTGCTGGAGATAGCAATGGTTCCGGACTGTCGCATCAGTTCCAGGCCCGGGTCAGGACTGAACGATTGCATAATTGGCAGTGCGGGGTGTCAATCGACCTGAACCGTCCACTCGCGTACGGTTCAATGCAAATCTCCCAACCTGTCGGAATTGGGCTAGTTGTCAGCGGGTTGCTCTGTGGGTCCATCAGTAGATTTATATAATGTTCTTCTTTTTGCGGTGTGATAATAGTGTCTTATCAAAATTGCGTATTCAGCAGCCGATAATCACATTTTGCAAGGTTTCAATTTTGCCATATTGATTCTTTTGGAATCCGTGTTGTTCCCTGTATATGTTGTATTTTTGCCTAGAACGGTGGTAAATTGTCCTGCTATGAACTCATGTATCTGCACAATGCCTTGATTACACGATATGCAAGACCAGAATTTGGTGATGCTCCGTTGACGCTCATGTTGATGATGTGGTAGTGCATATGAGATGTACCGTTTCGGAAGAAAAGATTGCCAGGACATTTCAGATCAATTATTGCCACAACCCGACACTTAGATTAGCCAAGATGCAAGACCAAAAATCATAGACCCTAGATTGACGCTCATTTTCAGGATCTGGCAGGGAGCATGTAACTATTGTTTTTGCCTCGAGAAGTGGCCAATACCGCATTTATGGATATTTGCAACCAATTGCCTGTTAGATTACCCAAGATGCAACACCAAAAATCATTGACACTCCATTCATGCTCTTTTTCAGGAGAGGGCAGGGAGCGTGTCGCATTTGTTTTTGCCTCTAGATGAGGGCAATACGTCATTTATGGATGTTTGCAAGCGACTGCCACTTAGATTACCAAGATGGAACATCAGAAATTGTTGACGCTCCATTGATGCTCATTTCCAGGATGGGGAAGGGAGCATGTCGCTATTGTCTTTGCCTCTCAAGGCAGCCTGTAACTTATTTATGGATGGGTGCAACCAATCTCCACATAGGTTACCCAAGATGCAAAACCAAAGATCATTGACACTCTATTGACGCATATTTTCAGAACGGGGCAGTAACCGTGTCGTTAGTTATTTTGCCCAAAAAGGCTGCCAATAGGTTGGTTATGAATTGCAGTGACCGAATCACATTATATTTACCAGAGTTGCAGGACCAAAAATCGTTGATGCTCTGTTGACCCTCTTTTTGCCACAGGTGTATCCACAATATGCAATCATTCACTTTGGCATAGTATATCAGTCATTGTCTTGTGCCAGCTGTTCTATCATGTTCATGTATGTTCTCCTTTATCACTATGCGGTTCTTTAATAATGAATATGAATATATCCTTCAAAATATATTGCAAAGTGTCCGATGATTGTAGATAATGATAATACTCAATAATCCTATTTCCATTTATCAATTCTCGTCTTCACTGACTGGTTCGCTCAGAAGGCTGCTTTCATCTGCAAAATTGATATCAGTTGTAGTACCACGCAGCAGGTAGTGTACTAACTAGCGGATGGTTTTTCATCAGTCAGCAAATCTGGAATAAAATCTTTATCGCACATGCGATCCTTGGCATATGCATCGACATCGAAAAATCGAGTGTTAGGAAGAGGTGTATGTATATACACAAATCCAACTGGCACACCTTCAATTCCGGAGCTTTGAGTTCCCTCACTGTCAGCAGGTGGTGGGGGTGGCATTCCGGGCGGAAGTGGAGCCAGTTCAGCTGCAGCTGAACCTGTTCCTTTGTGCCGCAGGCGTGTCTGTCGATTCCGTGCTGTGCAATTTTGGCGAGGAAGGCAGCCGTCCGTTTGATTTTCATGAACCATTGCCGATTGTCTTTCTATTGCAGCCTTCACCTTAAATGCCAAGGAAACTCATCGCCTCGCTTCTTCTGTTCTCGGACTTCGGCGCAAGGTTTCGGGATTACTCGTTGCATTTCCTCTATAGCGGCGCCCAAAAATACATCTTTGGCCATTTTGGCCACATTGAAGGCAAGGTGCATGTCGGACTGTTCTAACGATACCCAACCTCCTCACCTTGCCATAGTAGCTGACAGGTTGAAGACCCGCAAGAAATCAGTTGCTACTTCTAAAGGTGAGATTCAGCCATTACCTCTACCACATACGACAATGTAGCCTCCTCTAAGGTCTCTAATGCCTGTTTTGTCCACTGCCCGGGACGTTTATCACGAAATGTTTATGCGGCAATCCCAGAACTGACAACACAGGGATGTTCGATTTTCCAGTCTGTGCGGACAAATGACTTCGTCGACCAGGGAGGTCTGCTACTACGGGGAGTGATATATTGGATATGTAGCTCTCGATGTACAGTAGCTGTACGTTATATTGGTAGTTGACCGCCATCTACTTCGATCTGGGGTTACTCACATCCAACGGAATGCTGATTCATATTCTTTCAACTTCCGGTTGTAAGTTCCGTGTTTGAATGTGGGTCCTGGGTGATATTTGCGGCCCGGTGGCTGCAATTGCAGCGTTGCGGTGGACTAACTGGGGTCTCCATTGCTGCTGTGTCTCAACTGATGGCGCATTGGATGAAGCTCCTGTCCTTCGGCTCGATTCGCATCCAATCACACCTAGCTGAGGTGTTTGTGGAGCCATGATTTGCTGTTGTGGCAAGGTGAGGAAGATGATAATGAAATGATGTGGGATGTCCTGAGGAATATAGAGTTAGCAACAAGTCAAACTGGAATGAGTGACGGCCAACTTGCACATTGTATTCAAGATGAATCCTGCGGTGTATAGCTGCGGAATATTCGAACAGTGCCGCTATTGACAGTATGTCAGCCCGATGTTGTGTGTTTGTTTGCAAGGATGCATCGTGGTGAAAGGTAGCTGAAATCTCATGTTTGATTGATATAAAACAGACGTCTGGTGATGTCTGTCTCAAGACATTGCCGGGTTCTTATACGAATCACACGCTAACCATCAAGTCATGATATACGGTTAGCATCACCTGTACCAATGAAGTGACTGTCAACACCCAGATTTTGCTTTGTTCAAGTTGATCAAACCTACCAACCTTGACATAAAAGACGCAGCTTGCCTCCATGTGGTCCATATCTTGCAACATCTAACATCTCACCTAACAACAAGGTCGACACAAGATACAAGGGTCAATGCGCCGAAACAGATACTTTCGCCACATGCGGTGTGCAAATACGGCAAATAGACCAATCAATCCACATGCTGAGGTAATCAAGCGAATGCAGGCAAGAGCAGCTTGGGGGCAGAAAGGGTCCGATTGTTGGGAGCATTGCGCAGCTTACGATCTAAAAGAAGCTGTGGGCGGTGAAAAGTTGAGAAACCAACATTTTATGCAACGCAGAGAAGGTGAAATGGATCGAGGATTATGTGGATAGAGAGACTGCTGTGGCAAGAAAGTGAGTTCAATGCACAGAGACTGCAATTAGGCAAGAGCAGGAAGATATGAGAAATGCTGCGAAGGCACGATCGACAATCATACAGCCCGAAAAAACCTTTCAGGGCATGCTGAATACTGTCAGAGACTGTCTGAGCGATCTGGTAAGTCCCGACGATGAGGAGGTTGGGGGAGTCGAGGAAGATGAAGAAGAAGAAACATAGCTGGGCAAGCTGAGCAAAGTTGACAAACCTGGCTAGGTGATGAGTACAATCTCCAAAATGGTACAGCACCGCATGGAGACTGTTAGGCAGAAGCAGATGAGGCTTGACGAAGTGAGGCAACCGGGATCGATGGATGCGGTCAACTACTTCTGTGACATGACTATCCAATACAGGACAGCTAATTTGAAAGTTCTGGCAGTTGTGAAGCCCCAAACAGACACGATTGCAGTCACACCATCGCTGACAACATTTGGAGAGCTCCTGGAGGCACTTGATGTTGTCTCTGGACAATCACAAATGCCACTATTGACTTCATGACAAGGATGTAGTCAAATTAGGCTGGGTTCCGAGAAAGCACTGTCGCACAGCCTCACAGCATCTCTCTTGCATGACGCGGTGCCTAATTCATCACAGATTGTGAACGGAAAGCCTGTTGAAACCATAAGCTTTTACCCCTACATATAGCATCCCTAGCTAATTACCATATAGAAATCAGATTCAGAAGAATTCATGCTGACGGCTCCTGTGTCATCGGGGGTTTTGATGGCCAAATTGGTAATTTTGGGGACGTATCTCTAGTAAAAGCAGTTCGTGTGCCTATTTTGGTACATGTCAACTCTCTCTGGATTTCACTGACCAAATCGTGAGACATGGTAATTCTTCAGTGTGTGTGCAAGGGTGATACAGGCCATGCGAATGATCCAGACTCCAAGTCAAGTTCATAGACAACCAATGATCTTTATATCTGCTTGCCTGTTACCGTCAAATGAGACAGCAAAACCTAAATTTGAGACAAAGTTAAACCAACAAACTTTAAGTCAGTGATGTCATACGACTCATGGAAGGAGCAGTCAATGCACAATCCACACCCAGGTAAACAACAACCGTCATGCTGCATTAACGCATGCATCCAACTACATAACTCTCTGCTCAGACCTGCTGCACATTGTCGAGATTTTGAAAATTGCTTATGGTACGTCCTGGTAATCAAGGCAAATGAGCTGGATAAGGCATGGTGTGAAAGTCAGGCACTCAATATCAAAAACTGGTGGATGGATTTTTATGCAGTAAATTGCCGGCCGACATTAATGAAAAGCGATGGACCTAGCTCATTCCTGGTTCAAATGACGTGTAGACTGGTGGCTCAGAAACTGATAGGCCTTGAAGCCTTTGGATGCAAATGATTATACATAGAAACAATATATTGGCTGTCAATAATGACTCTATGTATTTTGCAAACAATTGTTGAGCACCCAATGAATGATAGTATGGCTCTCAGGTGTGTATCAACGGAGTTTCAACGATTTATAGTCTTACCCATTCAGCAAGTAAAGGGCTGCATAGTCGCACCCATCCAAAGAGGAAGTATCAGCCATCATGATAGGTGAAAAGGTAAGCAAAATGCTCCTCGCCCCATTCTAGAAATGAGTGTCAACAGAGCTTCAACGATTATTGGTCTTGCATCTTGGATAATCACCGGGCTGTGCACCGGCATAGACACATAATCCCAGTATTGGCCGCCTCCATGGCCAAACATGCTAGTGACGATACCACTACTACCTCCTAATTTTGTGCATCAACGGAGCGTCAACCTTTTTGAGTCTTGCATCATGAGTAATCAAATGGCTCTGCAGTGGTGTTATCCTATATTAAAGGATTGGCCGCCCTTGTTGGCAAAAATGCTACTGATGATATCACTACCTCCTAAAAATGAGCATCAACAGTGTGTCAACAATTTTTGGTATTGCATCTTGGATGATCAGGGGGCTATGCAACGGCATTAACCCATAATCGAACTGTCGTCCGTCATGTTGGGCAAAAATTATGGTGATGATATCGGAACCGCCACCTCAAAATGAGCATCATAGGAGCGTCATCGGTTTCTGTGGGGGCTCAGGAAGCTGCGCAGCAACAAATTGCACTGCAGAGATCTTAAATGGAGTTATTAACAGCCAGTCTTCACTGTCATCAGCAACAAATCTAGTTTCCGTCAGGAACACCCTGGTGTTCCTGCCGGTACTGACGGAACTGACCGAACCTCGTACCCTCTGACAGAGAATAAAACGCAACCCGTCGCGTAAGCGACGGGTCGAGTTGCATACCCACCCTGCGGTGGCTATTATAGCATTTCTCGTATCCTTGCGAAGCGTTGCGTTGTATATTTCCCGGTGGACACTCACGCAATGTGGTGTCATATACGCCCTGTCAGAACAACACATGTGTTACTCTCTTGGCAGGGGCTCCGGCAACGCTGTAGCCGTTTGCCCAACGCCTAGCGCTGTTTAATCCTGTCTCCGGCCGAGTGCCACATTTTACCTCTTCGCTATTGCCATGTATCGAATGCTGCACTCTCCCATATATGTTCAACTTTCAGATCTTGTCAGTTATTACAATACAGTCTTCGCTTCGGATACATCACTTGCCATTGCATTTGCTTTGCCATTATCGTATTTTACAGGTCTGAAATTTACTCTCCAATCTTCATACTCTCTAGTACCATGCCCTGAGCCCTGCAAATTCGGTGTTGATCCATCATCGGCTGGTGATGCTTCTTCCTCCGCATCCGCAACCGCATCGTCGTCGCCCTCATACCCATCAACATCACTGGTTCCCAGCTGAAACCTCTCGAGTTCAAATGCAGCCCGTCATTGCCAGCTGGCGGTGGGGATGGCATCGCTCTCGTCAATTTCACCACCTTCATCGTCGTAATCGTTGCTGCTCCCTGGCATCCTGAAACGCAGTTCGTCGTACATACAATTGTTGTCTATTGGGATATTTGGGTCAGTGCTTCCGATCTCAGGCTCCTCAAGCGCCACCTCGGAGGTCAAATAGTCAAGATGAATAGGATTGTCAACATGGACTGATTCCGTGCTGATGACCTCCGCAGGCATTGGGTTCTCCGCCTGTTGGATCTGACGCTTGACTGTAGCATGAGTGTTTGTTAACACCCTCTGTTGGTAGCTCTCCGGTAGTGTGTTCCAGGTATTCATCAAGATTGTATACGTGTCTGCAATGCCAGGTGAAGTTAACAACTTGCGACCCATTGCGGCGTGGCAGGATGCGTACATACCACCGTCATTCTTGTAGTTGAAGTCGTTCAAGTGATCAGGTCTCTTTGCTTTCAGCCTTGACTTGGAAGCTTTCGGAGGAACACCATTCTTCTTTTGCCATGCCAGGAGAGCATGGCGCAACGCGGTGCTGGTAAACTTGATCAGTGGCGAGGGTATATGACCGTCCTTGTTGTTGATCGTGGAATTATACAATCCATCAGCATACTCACCGCGGTTGTTCGCCCAATGACAATATTTGATGTAAATTAACCCTGGGATTACTTCCGCCAGGAAGTGAAGTGGACGCTGCTTATTTGTTAGCAGCTTTTGACACTCTCTGCATTGGATTTGGACCGCGTACACCACCTTCCACATGCTCTGCCACAGGAAAAAGATACTTATTGTCAGCCAGAACGGAATCAATGAATTCCAAACACTCTGCGTTGGATTCAAAGCTGTGGAGACCATATAGCTATGCTATATCATCCCTTGCTGATTAAATAAAATGGGATTTAACTTTGTCGACTTGTGCTCGAACCTGGTACCAGTTTGAGTGTGTAATATCCAACCTGGGCCGTTGCTTCGTCATACCTCTTTCAAGATCTCCTCTGTGCGTGCCTCGAATACGATGGACCAAATGTTGTTTTGCTGCATAGCAGTGTTCCAGTACATCTCTATCATCTGCCAGTGTGGGGCTTCAGCGAATGCATTCGCAACACGTCACATTGCCTAACTTACCGACTCCAAGTCACATGCGCTCATGAACGGCAGTCTGTTCCACATATAGAGCTCCATGACTCTGCGCATTCCAAATACAAGATCCGTCATGTCTGAGTGACCGAATCGATGGATGCTGCGACTGGCGGAGACCATTGATCGAGGTGTATACACCGCCTGCGGTTGCAATTGCCACTGCCTCTGTCTCTGATTCCTTTCTATAGCTCAGGTTGGCAGTGGATTTGTAATGATCGCGCGGGCTTCTGGATTAGGGATGGTGGTAGGCAGGTATTCAAGACTGCTGAGAGGAGTGGGAGTGCTGGCAATGCCGGATGCGAGGCTGGATACAGCGTGATGCGTTGAGACTGCCTGTGAGGTTCCTCTGGCTGCTGGTGTACTACGACTGCTTGTACCCAGCAGAGCGGTTGGAGTATTTATTGACCGTCGCTGTGTAGCGGACAGGGTGGAAGGCACGCTTTGAGTGACATTTACCAAGCCAGAATTGTTCAGCAAAGATGAGGGGGTGGAATTCTGACCATTGATTGGAGAGGCTACGGAACTCCCTCCTTGAGAGCTATCCCTCTTGGCAGCCGGTGCGGAAACGCATCTCTTAGCAGGGGGAAGGTGAGAATTCCCCGCAGGCCTAGCCTTTTGTTGTTTCTGTACAATTCGTACAACCGGAGTCATGTCAGGGTGAGATCTTTGGGAAGGCATAGTCCAATATAGAAGTTCGATGTTGAAAATGTAGGAATGATTCGCTCTGGATGAATATGCGACGGCAGGCGGGGTAGTGTTCTATTTGAGCGACCAGGGAGGGATTCGAAATACATGGGAGGCGCAGTGTATACCACGCTGGACTCTAAATCACTTGCACCTGTGACGATACTCGGAGATGAGATCCCTTCAAAAGTATTCAATCGTGGGGTGAACTGCGATCAGATCAAACTCAGATTAAACTCCGCATCTATATTCACTGTTACAGCAAGGTCTGGAGGTCTATTTGCACCGCTTGAAGGGTGTTTATGCCTTCTTGGCGTGACTATCATAGTATTCCACTCGTTCTTACCACAGTACTTCGAACCATCAATTGTGTATATCTTCAGCTTCCCGGTAGAAATCCTCCTTTGGCAGAGTTAAAAGCATTGCAAATCGAACAACGACATATTCTCTATCCTATGACATCAGTTGCATGTGCTTTTTCCACTGCTAGGCATGTTGGTAGCCATGTTGGATGGTTGCACAGTTGCGACAAACAGAGAACTACATTGTTTGCTCTGGGATGCACGTGGTCAGAGCGGTAAAATTGGTATGCAATGCAAAATCAACGCCCAGCTTTGTAAACTGGCCTCACCGTGAGTACTAAACCTCGTCTGGAGGGTTGTCATTCGTGAGGTGCCGGGTGGTTGTGGAAGATGAAGGCTGGGCCGTTTTGTGTTTGTAAAACAACAAAACGCAGGATATGAATCAAAAGAATCAGATCTCACCAGTTGAACCAAGAAATCGCCCGAACTCGAGTATAAAATCCCGTCTGCCCGCCTACACCTCATTTCTCTTCTCCTCCAGGTTAATACACACCGCCAGCTTTCTGAACTAGCTCGACATCACGTGACTTGCCCAAAACAATATCTTTCAGTCCAAAACACACCCGATAACCTATACAACTTTGTCCTTTCCGTCTGGGCTTCCTTCCGCTACATGCAACTGTATCATAATGCTAATGCTTCGGAAGTAGATTCATTTTCAACCCACAGCGATGGCACCAATGGGCAGCCGCAAAGGGATGGGGAAGGCTAGGGTCAAGATGCCAACATCAGTTATAAATCGACACCTGTCATAGGATCGGGACCGTATGAAGGGATTCATCTTGGAACTCAACCGTGAACTCATCCGGATATACAATGTCTGCGGCATCAAGGATGAGAGGGCATGGGACATCTTGGATGTTCTAATCTTTTATGATCCAGTCACGACTCGCCACTTTGGACAAATCCAGCCGATTTCGCCGCACCGCAGGTGCAGGAGTTCGGCTTTTCGGGAGTGGTGGGCAGCCTTCCGCTCATATATGGGGCAAATGTTTGCCAAAACCCACGACCAAATGAACAATTGGAGATGGGACAACTCTCATGCCTTCAGGGATCAAGTCGATCGCTCCAATCCGCAGACAACCAGCTCGGGGATGGTTAAATCTACTGGCCATCGTTTCCCTTGTGACGGTAGCGATGATCTCAGGTCCAAGTTTGAGCCTCCAAGCTGCCGGGAGTACAACGAAGGCAACATTTTGGCCGTTAGACCACTGAATTGGGATGAGATAATCGACGAGGATGATGATGATGAGAAATGGGTGGATCCCAGAGCACCGGGTGGTGGAAGGAGCCGTCCTGGTGATTGCAATGACAATGATGATGGCGAGGGTGAGGAGGACACACAGGGCGGTGAGAAAGAAAACGGGAATAGGAAAGAAGCAAAGGGTTGGAAGGGGAAACAGAAGGTGAGTGAGGACGGGAAGGGGAAGTGGAAGGCAACGGTGGAAGTGATGGGGAACAGCAATGGGAACGGGAACTGGAACGGAAAAGGGAAAGGTATTGTTAAACAAACCCTAAGAGGAGAAAGCTCACAGAGCGGTGGAAAAGTTACAGGGAGCAAGGGGAATGGGACACGGAGGGCTAACTTGAGCGGGTATATTTACAGCCGGAAGCATTGCCCACTGTCAATTGCCTTAGATGATGATACTGACTCTACTGAGGAGTCAGACGGCGAATATGACTCAGAACATGAGTCTGATCAGTATATGCGCATGGAGGATGATGTGGATGCTCCGGACGGCGTTGATTCAGACGGCGATGTGGATATTGAATGGGATGGTGACGATGAAGAGGAGGAAGATGAAGTGGAGGAAGATGAGGAGGAAGATGAGGAGGAAGAGGAGGATGAGGATGAGGATAAGGATGAGGATCAGGATGATAGCAAAGAACCTCAGACAATTAGCCAGGGAGAGATAGTAAATACATTAGCTGATGATGTAGATACCATAGTAGACGATCAGCCAACCGTGCTACCTCAGCATGGCCAGGAAATGTGTGAGCATACCCCACGGCCACTACCTTCGGCACCTGCCCCACGACCACGAACCCCAGAGCATAGCCCGCAACCACGAGCTGAGGTGCCTCATCCTCTTTGTGGGCTGGAGTTTCCGGGTCTTGTAACGCTGCAAAAACCTCGCCCACCTGTGCCAACTATGCGAGAAGCTGAGGCAGCCGGAAACTCCTCGGATGTGGATGTGGAATGGCAGTTCCTCGGCGAATTGGCAGGCGGCGACAGTCTCCCCGATGTCCCTCTCCACGATGTCCCTCTCACTGATGTCCCTCTCACCGATTTGCCTCTCACCGATGTCCCTCTCACCGATATCCCTCTCAATGATGTCCCTCACCCTGAGGCGTTCCTGGATGCCTCGGTAGGGGAGGAGTCAACCAGTCCTCGCCATGCACAGCAGGCGTGCATTCGGGTTAGGGTCGGTTTCTAGTCTTGTGAGTTTCCTTTGCTGTAATCTATTCATATGAGGCACTGATTAAGACACACGTGGAGGTGCTTTGTTCGCTCAGGGTATTTTGTATTCCCACTCGTCTGGGTGAGGGGTTGTGGGCTTGTTCGTTTTCTTTGTTCTAATCTATTTATCTCAGGCATTGATTATTACACATGTCACAAGGTTGTTGGATTGCTCAGGGTGTATTTTTGATTTTATTCATAGTATTAAGGGACATCGTGTATGCACTGTTTTTGTGACTCCTGGCGTGTAAGGAACCTCCTTGTGATGGTGTTGAGGCTCAATAAATCTCTCAAGTTAGCTGAGCTGATACCCACCCCAGAGTGCTCAGGCCCAGCACCAACTTTCATCCCGTTCTACAGTGAATACTCGACTCCTTGCATTTCATCGACAATGCCAGGGAATACCCCTGTCTGTTGCCCCGAATTTTCATGCAGAAAGACGTTCACCTTAGACAGCTGGCGACTTAAACATAATGAATTACACCATCCTGAACACCTTGAAGTTTCATGCCAGAAGAATCTGACTATTCACAGCACGCCCTGATGCATTGAACCCGCTCAGCGTGGTGAATTCAACGCTAACAAAAATCCAGTCGAAGACTTCGACGCATTTCCCTACCTCAAGCACCTTGTAAATGTCGCAAACTCGCAGTCTCAAATACCGCCGCCTCGTTTGCCATGTAGAGAAATATCCCTCGTCGCCGGTGCTCTGCTGAGCGATTACATTGCTGAGCCATGGGAACGCGACGGTCAGGGTTGCTTTGAGTCGAAATTTCAACACAATCTCTACTACCTGTTTGCCACGTGTGAACAGTACAAATATATCCAGTGTGGGATCATCAAGAAGGGGATAAAGACGTACTATGACAACGTGATCAAGGAAGCAAACACCACTCCGCGTTTCCCAAGCTTCAACAACAGGGATGGCCTCCAGAAGCTCGTGGCTAGCATGCCAGCTGTTTAGGCTCTCGGGGAGTGGGAACTGCACACTCTCGAGGATATGAGATGGAATGACAATCACCATCGCCCTATCAAATACTGCAATTGAGACAACATCAAAAGCATGAGATGGTTGATGCGGAAGCCAGCCTACGCCGAGCATCGTATTTAAGCGCCTCAGCGTTGCTTCAACAGGGATATGCCACCGAGACGCTTCTCTACCGATATGCATACTCTGGACTGGTGGTGGTAGAGACAGGTAACAAGAGATATCCAAGGGTGATGACGTGCTAACCGACGTTAAGTCAACGCTCCGAGTGGGGGATACACTGTTTCCATTGATCTTCATGTCCGACAGAACACATCTCTCGAATTTATCCGGCGACAAGGAAGAGTAGCCTTTATATATGACAATTGGCAATCTATCTTTGAAGATCCGCCAGATGCCCTCAACACACAGTGTCATGATGGTCACTCTCCTGCCGAGTCCGATGAAGAACTGCACTATTCCTCCGAAGCAGCTTGATAAGCAACGGCAAGCGAACCGAGAGGTGCTCAACGAGGTCCTCCGGCAGGTACCCCAGCCTCTCACCTTTCAACACAATCCCAGCGCCGAGAGTTGGTAATACAAAGTTCTCTGTGCCAATGGCAACTTCAGGCGTTGCAAACTGGTTTTAGCAGCATGGCTGGCGGATTGCCCTGAGTATAGCGACCTACATCATCCAGAACGGCATGTCTGTTTTAGGTGCGAGTGTCCAAAGAACGAACTTGGAGATTATGTCCCTCCTGACAAGCAACACCCCCGGCGGGATCACAACATATATCGAACACTCAGCGATGCCAAACCCAAGTCAGCCGATACCGAACTCCTGTCGCGCCATGTTCACCAAGGATTCAAAGTGTTTCGACATATTCCCTGTATTGTGAGTGACCTCCAGAAGCCCAACCTCCTCCATACATTGCAAATCGGCATGCTTGACTACCTCCAGAAGTGGAATTTTCTTATTCGGAAGACGCACGAATGGCTCGACAAGTACAATGCAATATGGTTATCCGTGCCTGCTTACCACGACCTCAGACCAAAAACTAAGTCATATGAAGAAGTTTCTCAATGGTATGGGAAGGAGATGAAGAAAATGAGCCGGTACCTGCTTGGTGTTGTGACCCAGTCTCTACGAGGAGGAAGCCCCGCTCAGCGTCCCATATTCGATCGCGCAATTGAGTGCGCATGGGCATTGTTAGGATTGTATATCTATGCTCGATATACATCTCATGATGATGCAACATTGAGCTACATGGAAAACACCTTGCATCGTTTTCACACCTTCAAAGATGTTTTTTTACTTGGGCGAGCTGGTAAAAAGGCAAAGGCCAAAGCTAATACCCTGAGAACGGAACTGGTGAAGAAGCGAAAGGTAAACGAGGAAAAAATGCTGAAGCTCGGACAATATCCAAGAAACGGCCCAAAATCAACGCCGGGCAGGATTATATCAGCCACATGATAGATGTTTCCAAGGAGTTTGCTGCCGACCTCAACATTCCGAAGATCGACTTGCTGTCACACTGGCTTGAACAGATTCGTCGATACGGAGCCTTGCAACCGTATTCTGCCCAGTGGCATGAACAGGTACATTAAACAAACCTCAAGGACGGTTGGAACACCTCCAATCACAATCTCAACTACCTGCCGCAAGTAATCACCTTTCAGCGTCGCATTCTCTGCTTCAAAATCAGAGAGCTCAAACTCCAAGCCCTTGCTCAGCGTCGAGAGAACAGCTCTGCCACCTGCAAAGTCCTCCCTTCCGGTGCTGATCTGGCTGCCCCCCTGTGCTCCCAGTCTTATGCAAATCACGAATTCATGGGACCTCAAAACTGCCGTGATAGAAAGCATCCTGATGCTATGATCAAAGACTTCAGAGCATTCACCGACGATATGCAAGATGCATCACACCGCGTGACAATTTACAACGCACACGGGAGTTCATCAAGCGTATGAGTCATAACAAGATGTATATATCGGATGATCAACTGCACGCAATGGAGCTCTGTACTTACCATGGTATTAAGGCTCAAGTTCAGGGTATAGAAGGTGAACACATATCTCAGAATTGTCAATGCACAGGGAGCCTGAGCTGGCGCGGAGGGGACCGATGGAACGACTGGCTGTGGGTAAAGCAACGACCAGGGAGGTGATATCCTGCGCTGAATGGTTGTCTCCCATGGCAACTGCAACAACTATCCAAAATCAAGCTCCTGAATGTGGATGGAGTTTTCGGTGAGTACTGGTTAGCCCGGGCGCTCACCAAAATGCCTGATAACTCGGGTAACTTGGATCCCGTCTCTAAATCAATACAAGTGAGAAAAGCACTGGTAGCCATTGCTTTGCAAGATTTCAGCGTGGGTACCATTGTCAGCTGAGCGCGTGTAATTCCAGAGATACCTACAAGTAGTAAGACAGGAGACGGACGGAACGAGCGATGGATTGTCAATAGCCACATTGATCTGGCGACTTGAAATGATGTGCATGATTAGTAAAGTGAAAATTGCATTTTCCGCGCGGGTAGAAGGAACGCGAAGTGAGGTTTTCGTGGCGTCACCCATCCCATTGCAATCCCGACGCAAGCGCGTTCCCAATGAACCCATTCCGACGTATTGTCACAGTTGGCCACAACACCAGAGTATTCGTTCAAAATAGGAGACGGACAGAGCGAGAAGACATGGTGAATCCGCGATAGGAGGGTAATATGCAACGCGACGCGTCATATTAGTGCCAGGCACGGAGTAAGACGCCACCATGATGACTCTGACAGCTCGGACGGACCGCGTCCACTTTGACGGAGCCATTCCGCCCTGACGGCAATGTTTTTTGCTGATGGTATGTCCCTGTGTTCAAATCCACAAATACGCATGCCATGTCTCACAGGTATAACTTTTTCTTTGCGTGTAGCTCTAAAGTCAATATTTGAGAACCAGCTTTTTACTTTACAATACCATATCATTTGACAGTCTCTCAAGTCAAATTACACAGTGTTCAAACTACTACCGCTATGTCAGATTCAAAACCTTGAAATACCTTGTTGCTAGAGGTTATGATATCTTCGTCAATGAACGTGTCTTTATTCATGATTTGAGTTACCTTACATCACAAATCATTCTTGATGCCTGGTGTGCTTGAATGAATGTGGGCACGAAGCGATCTATTGCTTGGAAATATTCTAGACACACGCCTGCATGGCATTTCTATTTGCACTGTGCAATTGAGGAGACTGGGAGCCCTGGCATCATATGTAACATGTGTCATCAAGTTCTTCGCCATCCATCACAACATGGGACCAGCTCAATGGAGAATCACTTGCTGGGAAAAGCGCACATCGCAGAGTTAAATGAATCAAGAGATTCAGAAGTTACGGAATTGACTAGATCAACATTCGATGCAATAGCTTTGGCTCTACTGAAGAGACAAGGAAGTTGAGGAATCGCAATTGTAAGTTAGCAAAGGAAATTCATATTTCACATTTAGGTTGTATTTATATTGACTGAATTGACAGAGAAAACGCTCCAAACTGGCAGCCAAGAACTTTGATACAGCCAAATTTCACCAAGACACCTGGAATCTCTACCTCATGTTAGGGTTTGTTTCAGCTCATATTGCATGGAATGATATATGAAACCTAGAGCTACGACGGTCATACAATGCATTACGCAGTGTGTTCGTGCTGCCCGCCGCCAGCACATTGAGGTACATTCTCTGGAGGGAATACAAACTGACCATGGATGCAATTAAGAAGCAGTTGCCATCAAGAGAGAAAGTTTGTTCAGCTTTAGATGGGTGGACATCGACAAACAAACTAGCCACATCATCTCTCATTGCTTACCATATGGATCGAAATTGGGTAATATGAGAAGGACAACTCGCTTTCGATGAGGTCGATGGCGACTTCTTTTCCTATTCTGCAAGGTAATTTAGGATAGTAGGTCAAGGGTCAAATAGTGGAGCACGGCTAACCGTACATTTGAAGGATGTTCTCGACGGTTTTGATTATACTGACGGTTGTTTACTTGGAATTACAACTGATAATGCTTCCTCAAATTACTGGATGACTCACAAATTACGATCAACGCTTGAGGCCTCCGGAATCGAGTGGCCTGCATTGAGAAACCCCATACCATGCATGGCGTACATCATTCAGCTTGCTCTATGTGCATTCATATGCAGTGTGGGTGTGAAAGGCCGCATCAAGTCTTGGGAAGCCCATGAGCACAATCCGCAATTTGGAAAGAATGAATGCATAGACATTGGGAAGAGTCAGAGACTTCGAAAGAAGGGCAGTGCTAGAATCAACAAGATGTCCGCCATGCGACCAGGTTTAGCCAGGATAATTGAGAAAGTACGTATTTCAACATATTTCGAAAGTCCTGATAGTGACTTTCATGTAGGAGAGAATGGTTGCTCTATTGATTACGCTGACACCTGGGCATCGGAATGAGTTCATTGACTATCTAAAAGACAAAGTATGAATTGCAGTACTATCTATGTTGGATGTGAAGACACGGTGGAATTTGACATTGGAGTAGCTCGAGCGGGCCTACCAATTACCAGAATTCACCCGCGAGTGGCTGAAGAATCGAAAATACGGTGAATACTGGCCACTGTTTACAACACAGGATAAATGGACCATCGTTGAGGATGTCATTGGAGTTGTAAGGCTATTCCAGTTCTGGACCCTGTTGATGTCGAAACGGCATGCAGTCACTCTGCATCATGTTATCACAGTTTTTAATGACATGTTGGATCAGATGGATGGCGTTATACAAGCTTTAGCGAGGAAGAGGATGCAATGAAAGCAAGACTTATAGTTCGCCGTGAAGTTTGTGTGCCAAAAGCTGTCCAAGTATTATATAGAAGTTACTTTTATGGCAGGTATGCTTCTCATTTCAGTACATATACTTGATCCTTTCTGGAAGTTGCGATCATTTAGGAAGTGGGACAAGAGAATGGATATTAATCCTGAGGACGAGATTTCGTATGCTACCCAATACCAGGAGGCATTTCTGAAGTGGGTAGAGAATGATTACCATGCCATACATCGACTTCTGCCCATCATTCAACCCGGAAGTGTCCTGAGCACCAATCCTGTGTCTTCCGCAATGCCTTCAGTATCTGGTCAATCTTCGTATGATTGATATGATCTGTCCAGCGAGCATGAAGATTACTTAATGCCAAAAAATGTGGCCAGAATGACACCCTGAAGAAGCGATCGCACAGCATGCCTACTGACAGCCGCATGGCTCTATTTCAATTGACTGCCTGAGTTACCGCAGAACTGGGGGCAAATTGATCCGTATGATAATGATTACCACTCCGACGCTTTCAACATTAGCAGTCCATTCTGCATCCCCAATATCACAGAATGGTGGGGTCAGCAGGAGGAAACCCACTCAAAGTCCACCAATGTCTCTGCTGTGGCACACAACATTTTCTCTATCTTATCACATTGTGTCGGAGTGGAGGCCAGGTTGTCCCTAGGGTGAGATGTGGTCGGCTGGAGGCAGTCAAACCCCACAGTCCAGAGACTTTGCGAAACAGTCATCATAAGGCAGTTTGCTCGAGACAATAACGGGTTCTTGGCAGGTGATAACCCAGCATTGGATTCGACAAACACAGCTAGTGACTTTGAAATGAAGGGAGAGGCAGAGCAAAAGAAATTGCACAGAATGGCCAAGGTCCACCACTTCTTGGAGATGTGGCAGGGCAGCCAAAACCTGGGTGCTATACAGAAGCAATCTCACACTCAAAACAAGCAAATAACTGCTGTAGGACACATTTCAGATGCTGCAGAGATGGTCAAAGCGTCCTAGTCGAACTTTGAACATGAAGGTGCGGCTGCATTTGAATTGTCGGAAGGATCACCTGTACCACCAGCTTTGTCCGCAAATGACCTCTGAATCAAACGAGTTGACCGCTATCCTGCAGAATGTGATAAGGATAGCGCACCAGATAGCATTTCAGACAGTGAAAATTGGCTTGACTGGAATGGTAACTTGGATAATCTAAATGACAGCGAAGACATCTGGGAGGCGGATACTCAATCTGACATAGAACTATTAAATGGTGTCAAAGATTCTGAAACCACAGAGCAGTGGGATGTGAGTGCTGCACCACATGTTCCCGGATTGATTCGGCCACCACGGAGGTCCAAGATACAGGCTGAACAGGTCCTGATGGTGGTCAATACAATTGAAACGGAGAGGAATAATGGGATCAAGAAAAAGTTGGACAGAATGAGTCAATGTATTGTGACCAGGTTCTTTATGTAGTTTGACGGAGGATTTCATTTAGAGACATATTATGCGAGAATATTGAACTGTCGCCTGTGAATATTGGTTAATAAACCGAAGTATAGTGGGCAAACTGATTTATTTGGCAAGATGTATATATTTGAATAGAATAAGACCAACCAGTGCAAGAAGATTACATGACTTGGTTTTGCCACAGGGACAAGTCCCAATTAGGCAGAAAGGCAACCAATACGTTCAAACAATTATCAACTCATTTATTTCTGGCAGCAGATTTTGAATGAACAATGCATTCAAAGGAGCATTAACGGAGGGCCAACGATTACTGGTCATGTAAGTACGGTAATTGAAACCCGAAATAATTGTTGTTATACATAATCATTCAATTGGCTGCCTTTATAAGCCAAAGATGAAGCTACACACTCCCTGCCCCATCTTTACACTGAGCTTCAACCGAGCGACAACAATTTTTTGGCTTGCATGGTGGGTAATCTAAGTGGTGAATGATCGCAGACATCTATAAACCGGGAGTTGGCAGCCTTGAGAGCCAGATATGCAATGGATGTTCCCGAGACAGCCTCCCAGACAATCACGACTCAATTATTTCTGAAAGCTGCAACTCAGTGATCCTGAGAGTTTTCGCCTATGAAACCGGTCACAACTTCGTATATAGTCATTGACGGCCACATCGCGCTTTGATTCACCGTGATGCAAGGCCAAAACTCGTTGACGCTGGGTTGACGCCCATTTTCAAGATTGGGTAGGGAGCGTGTCGCTTTCTCTTTGGCCTGTACTGTGCTTATGTATAACAACGACCACGTCACTCTTTGATTACCTGACTTACAAGACCAATAATTGTTGATGCTCTGTTGACTCTCACTTTCAGGAGAAAGTAGCAATGTCGTCACTTGCGTTTTTGCCCATTGAGGTGGCTAATGGTTTCAGAACGCTTTCCAACGACGAAGTCTCTGATGAGTTACCTCACATACAAGACCATAAATTGTAACATGCTGTTGGCACTCACTTTCAGAGTTGGGCAGGGAGCGTGTCGCTTTCTCTTTCGGCTATAATGGTGGCCTATACGTTGATTATGAATGTCTGCAACCAATAGGCACGCAGATTCACAATGATGCAAGGCCAAACATTGATGATGCTCCATTGATACTCATGTTCAGAATGAGGCAGGGAGTGTGTCGTGTTCTCTTTTGCTTATAAATTCAGCCTATAACACATTTATGAACCTCTGCATCCAATTGCCACTCAGATTACCCAAGATGCGAGACCAGAAATCATTGACACGCCATTGACTCTCATTTTTAAGCCGGGGCTGCGAGCGGGTGTCCCTTGTTTTTGATTATAAAGGTGGCCAATACATCAGAAAAGGACAACGATGTACCAAAGTCGATATTGAGTGATTAGCAGTAGGATATCTGATTGCAACCTCAAATAGAAATACTCGAAAACCAGACCAGGGATTGGAACTGAGGGGTGTAGCCAAACCTGGCAAAATGCGCAGGTTGGCCAGTCTAAGTGCGGGTTTGGCCGGCGAAGAAGCCGCGTGTCAGGTCTGCGGACAGGGCAGTAACCGAACCGATCTGTTTCAGAGGTCCGAACCCAGACCGCTGGCGGGTTTGCCAGACTTGTTGGTAACTCTACTTCCTATGGATGACTTGGTTTAACGGAGGTGCTAAGAATACGCAAGTAGATTCAGGTGAGGGATATATCCATGGTATAGAACTGAAATACGAACATACAACTATAGAGTTCAAGGGAGAAGCATCCTTGTTGACTTCGATGCAGAACTTATTGATAATACATGGGAACAAAGTAGAGGCTTAACTGCCAGGTTGAGAAGGTCAATAGGTATCAATAGATGGCTCGGATCGTTGATAGCATGTTATCACTGTCCTTCCTGCATGTTGGTACTGCTGATTATATATCGGATGATTCACACTGTTAAAATTTCTAAGACTGCCACGGCCTGCTTTGGAGTTTACATACAGAACCACCTCATCATCATTTGACTCTACCATTGATAGTCGAGTTCTAACTCACAGGAGCATTAACTACGTCATCACGGCAATGTCATCAGCAAAAAACATTTCCGTCCGGGCGGAATGGCTCCGGCGGAGTGGATGTGCTCCGTCAGAGCCGTCCGAGACACCCCGGTGGAAGACTACTCCGCGCCCGGCGCCAATATGACGTGTGGCGTTGCATATCGCCCTCCGATCGCGATTTCGCCGTTTCTTCTCGTTCTGTCGGTATCCTATTGTAAATGAACACTGTGGCGTTGTGGCCAACTGTGAGCATACGTCGGAATGGGTTCATTGGGTACATCAGCAAATTGTAAATCGGTCCGGAGGCCACACGCAGGGTTCCATAAGCACAAGGCATTTCGTCTATCATATTCATCTTTGTTACAGTCACAAGATTCGCTACCTCATAATATGGCATGAATTATTTAAGTATCTCTATATATATACATACGGTCAATCTGGCCACAGATGGTAGTCGAGCATAATCAGAGGTTCTAGCTCGAGGAGCCTAGGAAGAAAGTGAGAAGATATGATACTACCCGGCCGTGAGAATCCACGCAATTGCGTGGATCCAGATGAGATGAAAATGAGATGAGATGATGTCTATCTACCCCGGGGTCTCCCAAATATGTACTCCCCGGGGCTCAGTCCACCTCCGTTACCCCTGTATCTCCGTACACCCGCCGTCGCTCATGAACGATGTACTTGGAGGCCGTGATCAGGCAAGTTGAGAGATGCATTTGGAGGCCGAGATCGAGTGAACTCGGAGATACACTCCGAGGCCGTGATCGAGCGAGCTTGGAGATGCACTTGGAGGCCGAGATCGAGTGAACTCAGAGCTGCACTTGGAGGCCGTGATAGAGCCAGTTTGGAGATGCACTGGGAGGCCGTGATCGAGCGAGTTTGAAGATGCTCTTTGAGGCCGTGATCGAGCGAGGTTGGAGATGCAATTGGAGACCGAGATTGAGTGAACTCAGAGATGCACTGGGAGGCCGTGATTGAGCGAGTTTGGAGATGCACTTGCATGCTATGATCGAGTGAGATTGGAGGAGTACTTGGAAGCGGTCGATTTGGAGGGAGGCGCGACAGCAGCTGAGACTCTGGCTGGGAGGGGGAAACTGGCTGGGAGCGGGAGACTGTCGATCTTGGGATGATGCTGTACTTGATGTATGCTGTACTCGGTGTTAAGTCATGATCATGGCATGGAGAGATAGAGATGGATGACTTAACTTTGTGTTCTCAGGTGATGATAGAGTTGAGCACAAGAAAGAGAGAGATCAGAGGAGATGGGGGATATCATCATGAGAAACTGGGACTTAAGAGGATTTCGTGTGTGAGTCGATTCAACATCCCTGATACGGCTGGTACGAGTCCCAATCCGGCGGGTAAAAACACCGATATGAGGTCTTCTAAACCCAATCAGGCAAGTCGTACACCTGATTTCTCAGGTCCGCTCGTCTCCTCCATATCATTCTCATCTTCATCCCCCATCTCTCTCTTTCTCGTCCACAACTCTACCATCATTGCAAGAACACAAAGTTAAATCATCCCTCTCTATCTCTCCATGGCATCATCATGAGTTAACACCGAGTGCAGCATACGCTGAGTGCAGCCTACGCTGAGTGCAGCATCCGCCGAGTGCAGCATACACCGAGTACAGCATACACCTAAGATTGTCTGTCGTCCCTTCATTCTCACGATTTCATAAGCGCCCATTCCCACTGTTCCGAGTTAACTAACCGATGAATAGAGTCTCAGCACCTGGCACGCCAACCATCGACCGCCTCTAGATCGACCACCTCCAAGTACTCCTCTAATCTCCCTCGATCATAGCCTGCTGCAAGTGCATCTCTAAACTCACTCGATTACAGCTCGGAGTGCATCTCTGACTCCAATCGATCACGGCCTCCAAGTGCATGTCCAAACTCACTCGATCACGGCCTCCCAGTGCATCTCTGAGTTCACTCAATCTCGGTCTCCAATTGCATCTCCAAACTCGCTCGATCACGGCCTCAAAGTGCATCTCCAAACTCGCTCGATCACGGCCTCCAAGTACATCATTAATGTGCGATGGCGGGTGTACGGAGATACAGGGGTAACGGAGGTGGACTGAGGGACGCGGAGTACATATTCGTCGTCATCTTCAGGCGCACCTCGAATTGCTGACAATCACCGCGTGCTGCCAGTCCAGATATACCGTGCGTAGACAGGTAGCTAGATAGATACATAGATACATAGATGAGAATACAAACTGAATGCATAAGTTTTGAAAATCATTGAACGATTAGTAGCTATGATTTAACATCGCTAAGCATTGTCTAAACGGCTTCAGCATAACTGCAGCCCCTGCGAAGAGTGTAACACACATGTCCTCCTGATGGTGCGTAAACGTCAGCACAAAGTGAAGGAGTACGTATGCCATGCGACCCATCGCCTAGGCGATGGGTAGCGTGTAATTCCCGTCAGAGGGTATGAGGTTCTGTCAGAGCCGTCAGAGCTGTCCGGAACACCCGGGTGTTTCTGACGGAAACTAGAGTTGTTGCTGATGGTGCTCGTATTGCAACATAATTGCCATTGGTGATACCACATATGGGAACGAGCTTATTTGAAGCCACCTATCACCAAATAGGTTCGTGTCACCAGCAGACGGTGAAAGTGCCCTCTCATATACCCGCCGCGTACATACTGCTTTAACCATTGCGGCAACCGACAGAACCCTAAATTTGACTACCCTTTGTTGGAGCCAAATATACAGTGATCTGCAACTGAGTTGTTTTGCCATATATTGAACGGAGAGTATCCTGCGCCACTCAGAACTTATGAATCCGAGGTCTTATTCGCCGTGACCAAGAGAGTGTGGTCAAATTAAGGTTTGTTTCCTATTGTTCCATTTGGTTGACCAGGCTCTGATATATAGATTATTTGTTACTCACTTATCCACTATATGACTCTGCATTTCGGGATGCCATTGTGGTCAGATAGTGACGACACATCATCTCACCAGGAATATACCATTGGAGCATGAGTGAAGAGACGTTTGATCGGCAACTGGGAATCAGGTTGCTTGCCAATAAGCAGTGACCATTGACACTGAAGAAGGTGGGACCATTACAGATTAAAAGATGATACACATCTTATTGGAGCTTGGCTGGACTGTTGTCGTGCATCTGTTGATACGGAGGTTGGGTATGGGAGGTAAGACTGATAGGTGAATACATCCGGAACATAGATCAAATGTGGAAATCGGAGTGATAATTCATGATTCCAGATCAAGCATCTATATCGTGAATGTTGAGTGATCCTATAAGATCCCTGAAATATAACTGTAATACCAAAGGTGTAACACACATCTTTATACCATTTGATTCTTTGAAATGCAGTGCCTTGCAGCCGGGGCATAATCAGAATGCTGGCAGTACTTAGCGCTCCAATTCATGTCTGCTCAAATGATGATGGGAAAGTGCAGCATAAACGGCCTCTGATTATATGGTAATGGGAGCAGCGCAGGCATTATGTTAATTCTCACTACTTGTTAGCCAACAGAATTATTTTGATCTATCCCTCAATGCACAAGATGATCAATTCAAGCAATTTTACCAGAAGAAGAGTACATTTCAAGAACACCGAATGTCAAAGTCTATGAAGGCCAATGGAGATAAGCAGTATGCAAGAGAATCCCGTTCGATTAGGGATCAAACGATTTATAGAATTCTCGCTGCACTAGAGGTCCTTGTTTACGGGGCTGAATAGCTTACTTCAGTAAACATAGGCAATTTCTGGTGTGCCTGAACAGAGCCCAACAAACAGCAACAAATTGGTTAATTTCTGGTCAACAGTATGCAAAAGATCATTGGAATCACTCAATCCATTTGGTGATGACTGTTAACTGGAAGCTTTTTGATTAATTATTCAGCCATCATAACCTACAACTATTGCATGAAGTCAGGACTCAGGCAACTGCTTACAGAATCATATTTGCCAACAAACGTACTCAATTGACAACTGGTGCAGAAGAGGCATACAGGGTAAGAAATCTTACGCCAAGAATTGTATGGAATATCAGATCCATCTGTCTGATGCTGAGCCTGAAGACATCATCTGGAGTATTGCATGAGGAACAACTCTAGTTTCCGTCTGAAACACCCGGGTGTTCCGGACGGCTCTGACGGCTCTGGCGGAACCTCGTACCCTCTGACGGAGAATCAGACACGACCCTTCGCCCAAGCAACGGGTCGCGTTGCATACCTCCCGTGCGGCGGCTATTATACCATGCCTCTTATTCTGGCGACGGGTCGCGTTGTATATTACGCTCGCCGCTCCGGCGTCAGGCTTCCTTTACTTTGCGTCCGGAATGTGGTGACGTATACGCACCATCAGAACGACTGTATGTTACACTCTTCGCAGGGGTAGCAGTTATGCAGTGGCCGTTTACACAATGCCTGGCGATGTTTATGCCTTTCTTCGGCCGATAGCCACATGCTGCACTCTCATTTGTTTAGCATTGAGATTTGTCACTTATTGCAATACAGTCTTCGCTTCGGATACATCGCTTGCCGTTGCATTTGCTTCGCCATTATTGTATTTTACATGTCTGAAATATACTGTCCAATCTTCACACTCTCTAGTACTACGCCCTCAGTCCTCCACATTCTGCGTTGATCCGTCATCGGCTTGCGATGCTTCTTCCTCCTCATCCGCATCGTAACCATCCTCGCCCTCATACCCGTCGACATCTCTGGTTCCCAAGTCAAACCTACTATGGCCTCAGTCCTCTACATTCTGCGTTGATCCATCCTTGGCTTACGATGGTTCTTCCTCCTCATCTGCATCCGGATCATCGCCATCCTCGCCCTCATACCCGTCGACATCACTGGTTCCCAGGTCAAACCTCTCGAGTTCAGTAGCGGCCCGTCGTCGCCGGCTGGCGGTGGGGATGGCATCGCTTTTGTCACCTTCATCTTCGAAATCCCCGCTGCCCCCTGGCATCCTGAAATGCAGTTCGTCATCTGTGCAATTGTGGTCTATCGGGATGTTTGAGTCAGTGCTTCCGATCTCAGGTTCCTCAAGCGCCACTTCGGAGTTCAAATAGTCAAGAAGAATAGCATTGTCAACACGCGCTGCTTCCACGCTGATCACCAC
>Ga0307512_10000152_pt1 | contig 91726 bp, 122 predicted proteins | sample 14_EM_MG_FD_200267 | JGI IMG/M metagenome (GOLD analysis project Ga0307512, IMG submission 200267) | Populus trichocarpa ectomycorrhiza microbial communities from riparian zone in the Pacific Northwest, United States - 14_EM | ecosystem: Host-associated > Plants > Roots > Unclassified | place...
TGGGCGTGGACGGACGTCGAAGTAAGCGTTTGCAAGTGATCCTCCAGTCCCTCGGAAATGCGACTGCTTGACCTACCCTTCCAACCTTATAGCCCTATATCGATCTTCCACACGGAGATTCTCCCCCTCAGCGTATTTACTCGACTACGCCCGCTCACAGTACCTACCGGGAGCCAGTCCTGGTTGACGGGTTCCCAGTAATGCAGTTGTATGGGTAAAGGCATCTGTCATGGCTTTACTTGCCCTTTCTTTCCAATCTGTCGCTGCCATATTGTTCAGCGTGTGGGACGCATATGAGGAGTTGCCGCGTAGCTCATGCATCATCGACATTCGTGGCCTTGCTTACTCACTTTTATATTCCAGTGACAACAGTCACCAATCTTCGGGCGATATCTCTTAACCAAGCTCGACAAGTCCAAGACTTAACGGGCACGTTCTCTTACCCAAATTTGTAAATTCCTCTGCTGGTCGTATGCCTGAGTGTACAGGTTTTTTGGGTGCGTCTGGATTAGCGTGGGCCTCGACAGTGTACGGCCCAGGATACCCACCATTCATGAATGAATGAATGAATGATGGATACACTGTCGGCAAATTCCAGGTTAGCTAGGTTATCAGTAACAATTGTGCCCGAGCACTCAATCGAACTTTTCTCCGGAGCTTCTCTTACATTTAGCGACCAACGGGGCGTTGAAAGCGAACACGACGGCAGTTCTCACCGACCCCGGATGCCGCAACCCGAACCCGGATCAGGTGCGCGGGAAGCCAAGAGATACGCTTATCTGATTAGTTAATTCTGAGTCTCAGCCTGTGACAATGACCCAATTCGATGGCAGTGGTTCGAATGATGGTAAGCCAACAAGAGTTTAGACCACTTGTTCGGCGCCCAAACAATATTAATGTCGAACTGTAGCGCGTTCGACACGACCAACCCCACATTTGCCCCGGCGATCTTCTGGTTCTTCACGTATAAACCCTCGGCGATGACTTTCGTGACCATGGATGCGCCGGCGATTTTATGTTGCTGAATGTCGAGGCAACACTCGAGCTTGTCTCCTTTAACCCACCTCACCAACATCACACCACTCGGCACTACACAATACGCAGGCAACATCACGGAAGCTACTCTACGGAAACGCGTACAATGGACTCAACTGCTCGGATGTCATCGCTAATCCCTTCGTCGCTCGGCGTGCGGGAGCCGTCCAGTTGGAGCTTCCCGCCGCCGTGTTTCAGTATGCGGTGGGGCGATGAAGGGTTGACCGCGGGGTTCGCTAACACCTCTTCGCCCCCCGCAACCGTATATGTGGGCTCCTCTCCCCGCGGACACTCAATGTGCCTCAGTTGAAGCGCTTCGTACAGAGGGAGTACCTCTCCATCCTGGCAACATTGCTATGATACTTCATCGATGCGCGCAACCCAGACCGTAGTTGTGTTGACGTTCCAGAAGCGTCTTTTCCTCCCTCACGGGTCTCCACGTCTGCGTCCGTCGTGTGAGTCTCAGCGTAACCCGCATCTCAGCGATGTCTATGGCGGAATTGCTAGATGGCAGACAGCGACTAGACGGGATGAATGAGGTGTTGCAGAATCGCCAGTCTCGGTTAGACCCCAATCGAATGAAGATAGTGACCGAGGGTAAGCCCGCCAGGCTGGCGGAGGAGCTTTTTCGGCGCAGCTTTCTAAGGGGGAGGAACACCGAGCAATGATGGGCTACGGTACTGTATCTGCTGAGTCCACGAAAGGATGCCCATTGAAGGTTTTCCCTGGACTTTCGAAAGCCAATGGTTTGTTTGTTTGTTGTTTGTTACTACACGTTCCCCGTCTGTTCCACCGGAATCTTCTAGCAATCATGCCACGCCTTGGGCCAAACTTAATGGTGCCGGTGCCCGTTGAATTGGATGTGCCTTGCCCACCCGCGACAATTCCATAACATTTTGCAATAAATTTCTGGGGAGCGTGGTATGAATGCCACCTTTGACAACTTCCAGGTGGGGATGGCAGCCACAAGAGGTGCCGAAGTCCTTCCAAATACATATTAGTGTGGCCTCCACACGTTCTCTCTTTTATCTTGCCTCTTGTACGGCACGGAACCTAATTGATGTGAACTGTGAACTGAGTACGTGGTCAAACCAAAGTACTACGTCACAAGTCTCACGGGCATGGGCACGGGCACGAGTGCCAGTCTCAATAAAAGGGGTATCTGTTTTGTACTGTATAGGACCTGATTGGTAGGCGTATCTCGATTGCAAATTGTAATTCGAAACCAGGCCGCTGCCGAACACGACGACGAACGGGCCATTTTGTCGCATCGGTCCTTTGGGAGCTGGTACGACACTGCAGCCGAAACGCATCCTTATGGACGGAAAGGACCTGGCTCTCCTGAGATGATATTTCACACCCCAAACTGAGCGCTGAGCCGTTGTGCTTCACAAAATATTGCAAGAAAAAAAAAGCATGTGGGAAAGGTGACGTTGGATTCACACACTACTTTTGACCCGACTTATCATGATAAATATTAATGTAACGTTACCTTTAATACTAGGCACTAAACTAGTACTGAACATTTCCTGACACGAATCTCCCAGGTGTGTCGGCCGGTTTGACCAGCTGACGGATTTGACAGTCTTCGCCGTGGCACTGAATGGTGCACATGAGGCACTTCCGGGTGAACTACTTCCCTTAAAGCGCCCTCAGGCTAGCGATCGTCCAGGCACTCTGGCATTAAATGAATAGTGGGTCTTCTCCGCGGCGACCATGGGCGTGCTGTACCTGTCCTGGCAACCACGAACCACGACGAGGGGCGACGGATCCATTTCTCCGCCTTGGAGATCTCCCTTTTTTTCCCCCCTTCGTCAACCCAAAACGATTCCAACCATCGGGATCAATTGAATTCTCACAATATAGAGTGCCGTGCTTCGCAAACTTACGTGAATTCCCTGGAAACTTATCTCCCATAGGCCGAGGGTGGAACCCGCTCGTGTCCAAAGATGTCATCTGGGTATTGCATCCCTAATTATCTGAATGGAGTTCAGGGGTCGGCCCCCTCCTCTGTTCAATAGATAAAGCAGACACCATGGTGCCCCGGTAGTCGCAGTTGTGCTCGGTCGCCCCCACATCCCCTCTCCAATGCTGCCTGACTCCACTACACTTCACTTTGTCCCCTCGCTGTATGCGTCGGTCTCTCCCCTGCATGTCTTTATCGTCGTCATCGCCGCCTCCCTGGCTTGGTCAATCGGTTTAGCTTTCTACAATGTCTACCTCCATCCTCTCGCGCACTTCCCTGGTCCAAGGTTGGCGGCGGCATCAAAATACTGGTTATTTTATCAGGAATTCGTCCGGGGAATCTCTCTCTCCGATATACGGGACGATCTCCATGCTCAATATGGTACGTCTTCTTAGTTTCCGCCACCGACCGCCACCTACTGCGTCGCCCCAATGGAGTTGATATTGACACAGGCTTCCAATTGTAGGTGACATTATTCGTTTGCAACCCAATTTGGTACGTTGTGTGCAGATGCTCGTTCCATTCGCCGGTGTTTAGAATTAACACCATTTGGAATGGTCAGCTGCATTTCGCTAGCCCCTACGCATACAATGAGATATACAATGTGAAGAACAAGTGGGACAAGGACCCCGTCGTGTATGGCGCGTTCGACATGGATAAGTCATCGGCGTGCTTCATCAAGTACGAAGACGCGAAGCAGCGGCGGGACGTGCTCAGCCCGATGTTCTCCCGATCGTCGATTCTCAGGATGCAGGGCTTGATACAGGAACGGGTTAGCTACTTTGGCATAGTTGATCTAATCACTCCCCGTTCACCGCCTTGACATGACAGGTGAACGTGCTCTGTGATGCCCTTGCGGGACAATATGCAGCAGGCAAATCGAGCAACCTCTACCTTGGCTTCCGTTGCTTTGCGACCGATGTCCTCACCCTTTTCTGCTATAACAAATCGCTCGAGGCAACCAAAGCCCCGGATTTTCACGCGGATCTCGTCGTCGCGCTCGAGGGCATGCTCCCCGTGCTGAGCATTTGCAAGTACTCGAGCCTGCTCGTCAAGCTCATCCACTATTTTCCCGGATGGCTCGCGAAGAACTCAGGCTCGCCCGTCCTGACCGCGCTTTTCCGCATGCGTGAGGTCCGTCTCTGTTTCCCTTCTCCTTCTCAATACGCCGCCTCTTGCGGCGTGTCACACATCATCACATGGCGGTCTCCGGTGGCGCTGATCTGTGATTATTTTTTTCTGGCGTCCCACACAGCTTCTAACGGCGCAGGTCGACGCCGTCCTGCGCGATCCGGGTGAACTTATGCAAGCACCCCACCCGATCATCTATCACGCACTTCTCTCGCCCACGGCCAACAAAGGTCGCCCCCTGCCGTCGCGCCAGAGCCTCCTGGACGAGGCCGCCATTCTCCTCGGAGCAGGCTCCGATTCCACAGGCGTCACGCTTATGGTCACGGCCCATTACTTACTGCAAAACCCGCTGGCGCGCCAACGGCTCGACGCAGAGTTGCGCGAGGCGTGGCCCGTACTGGACGAGGTTCCCCCGTACGAGGTCCTAGAAAAGCTACCTTATCTGGTGCGTACCGTGGTCCCGAATGTCTTCTCATATGAAAAGACGCGGGGATTGCGTTTTTCCCGGCGTTTCCTGACGAACATTCTCTTCGCTCCTTATCTGTGTGTGTGTGTGCAGGCCGCAGTCACAAAGGAGGGTCTCCGTATGTTCCCCGGCGTCATCGCCCACCCACGTGTCGTGCCTCGCGAGGGCGCCGTCATTTCAGGCACCTTCATCCCTGGTGGTGTACGTTTCGCCCCTTCTTTGCCCCTTACACCCACCCACCTCATTGCATCTTTTTTTTCCCACACTGGTTTCCACTCTCGCGTACGCCGTACACGCAGACCGTCGTGGGCCAGAGTTTCTGTTACGTGCACCGCTCGCCACTGATGTACGAGCGCCCGGAAGCATTTCTGCCCGAGCGATGGCTAGGCCCAAATGCCAAGGCATGCGAGACGGCGCTGAGCGCGTTCTCAAAGGGACCCCGAGCTTGCTTTGGCGTTAACCTGGCGTACGCCGAGTTACATTTGGGGATAGCTAACGTGTTTCGGAGGTTCGACCTCCGTCTGGATGAGGCGAGGTGAGTGATTGGTGATGATGGCCTTCGCGAAGTCGGATGCAGTGTTCTGACCAAGATGGGTCGTTCCCGATATTTTCCGCTTTGGATAGGCCCGCCAGCTTGGACATCAAGGAGCACTTTGTACCGCTCTTCATAGGCGAGCACTTGCACGCGTATTGCATTCCGAGGGAGGATTGAAAATGAGGCGGCCGCGGACGTGGTGGCGAAGGGTCGAAATTTCGCCACATTATGCTTTATCTCTTATAACGAATTCTCATGACGGGGTTGTACACCGCATCGATTTGGGGCTCGAGACTTGTACGATACGATCTTCCGTACTCATGAATGTGATGATTGTGATGATTTTGTTATATTAGCCTTTGTTCTTTCGTTTCCACGTGCAATATAGACAGCAAATGAACAAAGCTACGTACGACCTGCGGGTTAGGCTGTAATTCACATATGATCCATCCAGGGATAGGAATCGGAATCGAGAACAAGGAAGTGCCAAAACACCCCCGATGTGGTCAGCAAGCGTGTATAATATCAACATGTAAAGTATAAACGAGGAGAGCAAGGGTGTCGCGAGAGAGCAAAAAAAAAAACGTCTAGAGTATGAAAAATAGCACATGGAATTTTCGTTAGGGGTCGTGAGAGGTCGTAACAAGGTCGTGAAAGGTCGTGAGCGCTGCGTTGGGGCAGTAAATAAAGTATAGGTGGGTAAAAGCGACATAGAAGGGGAAATGAAGATGAGAGAAGAAAGGGTGTTGTCATGACTCGAGAGCTATACTCTCGCTCTGACCATGTGGTGGACGCCCGACGATACAATGGAAGGTAGACGAGCGGTGCACGAGCACGATCGAGTCATCGGGCGACCGTGCGAAAAACTCGTCCTCTCCTTCGTACGGCGAAGAACAAGAGTTGATCTATCAAAGCACACAACAGCGTCAGCGAACCGACACACGCAAAATTAAGATGAAGGACGATACGAGAGAAAAGAACAAAAAAAAGCGTACCCATCGTCCCAGAGTTTCTTCCAATCTAGCTGCTTCCTCGGTCGTGAAGTGCACGTTGGTGCCCTTCTCGGCGTGCAGTTTTAGGAGCTCGCTGAGCGTGCGTTTCCCGGAGCGACCACCCTCTGGCGGTACGGAGGCGTCGTTGTCGTCGCAGCCGCCCTGGGAAGGGAATACAACACGACTCGGAGCCGCAGCTGAGGCGGTTGCGTTGACCGTGGTGGAGCGATGATCAACCGTCGATGGTTCCGGATGGTCCCAGTCTTCTGGGGGTAGAGAAGAGTGGCGCGATAGCGGGTTTGTCATGTTCAGGCCTGCCGGAAGGATCGATTGACTTGGAGAGAGGGCCGGTTAGTAAAGATCAAGAAGGAAGTGGGAGGAGGGCGTGTGGGAATTTGTTTGTCCCCTCGTTCTTGTTGATCACCCTTTTTTCATTTTCCATTTTCCATCCGCGACGGCCGGACCTCCGCCGCCCCACGTGCCTTTCCTAAATTGGGTAGTTCCTCCCACGGCATACCATCCCTGCATGGATAGCCTGCACTGCCCTCGGTTACTTGACATGGATCCTGGATCCTAACCAGTGTTGTATTAGCCTTCAGACAGCATTCCACACCAGCTGGAATTCACTTGTTGATAATAATAAAAAAAGGTTCTAATTCATTCGAGTAACAAGGACTAACTTATAAGAGGAAATAGAAAAGGGAAAGTGTCTCGCGGAACTAGATTCGCATAAAGATGGAAAGCAATGAGTGTTCCGTGCCGTGTGGCTGGACCAGCCGAGACAGAGACAAGAACGGCATTCAGCTCTAGAACAGCACTACAGCGCACGCCAACATAGCCGCGCCTACAAGACCACCGAGAAGACCGCGTGGTGCGGCCACAGCGATGGCTCCATTCTCAGCCGTGGACGAGGATGCATTATTGTTGTTCGATGAAGACCTTGCCGTTCCAGTTGGCTTGGCCGCGGCGGAACTTGATGTCGAACTCGAACTAGAGCTAGTCGGTGGTGCGGCATTCGCAAGGGACACGACTTTGTTCCACTTGGCCGCCGAATTTGCGCTCGTGTCGCTTGGGCTGACCAACAAATATGACACGTCGCCCTGGCTGTCCAGCTGAACCAACGCGGTGATGCTCGCAAAGTACCTAGCCCCTGCGTCCTTCGTGCTCGGTCCTGCCAAGATTTGGGTCGTGTTGGTCCCGACGTTCAGCACGTAGGTGGCAGAACCATCATCTGGGATGAATGCGAAAGCTTCTTGTACCTGGTGCGGAGATAATACGTTGAAATGTACGCAATGAATGCAAAATGAACGCTGCGTACCCCCTCAGCCTGGAAGAATGACGCGGTCTGGCCATGAGTGGCGGGGATCGTCCCACTAGGCGTTGGGAAGGCTTGTACCTGAGGCTGGAAGTAGTTGTCTGGATCGAATCAACGACGTCAAACGTGGGAACTGGTGTTGCAGGGAGACGTGGCCCTAACTCACAGTGAATTACGTAGATGTTGGCACTGCCAGCTGGCACGTCAGGAACATTGAGGAAGAAAACGTGATTTTGAGCGAGGGCCATAACGGGTTCGTAGCCGGTCGGATATGGCGCCTGTTCAACATCCACCCACGCGACCGGAGCACTATTGGCTGCTTTGAGAAGGCCCATGTCCAGGTGGTACAGCTCTCCATGTGACAACGCGTCTGTCAGGGCGTCCGGTGAACAAAATTATATGGCGCTTATGGAAGCGGGTAGCAACGCACAGAACACGTTCGTGTCGTGGTCTAGAATTGCGTTGAATGACGAAGGGTCGAACGTGCCAGTCGTCACGGCTTGCGTGGACCACGACTTGGCAGTAGCGTCATAAATATGGATGCTCGAAGGACTTGACTTGTCGCCATCGGTCACATAGATAGCATTGGTGTACTTAAGTCCAACAAAACACAGCATTATTTTCGAGGTCACAAATTAAAAGGGGAAAAGAAGTAATACCTGTGAGAGGAAGCAGGTCGTATTGGTACCATCAAAAGGTCTGCAAATGCAAGCCAGTCATCAGCAAGGCCAGGGTCGACTCGGACCAACAGAGGCAAAACTCACGGACGACCAGTGGTGGTGATGTCGGTAGCGGTGCCTGCAGATTCACGGGGCCCGAAAGTAGGTAAAACATTTGCGTCAGCGCAGAGCCTAGGGGGAGCGAAATAAAGATAAATCAGACGCACCACTCGCCCACGTGCCTTGAGTGCCTGCGTTCCAATCCTTGCCGTCGAGGCCAAAGGCAAGCAGATTCCAGTTGGTGTCAAAGGCAACGCAAGGGGAGGCACGGACAGCGGCGGAAGAAGAGAGAAAAAGAGCGACGATGGTAGGCAATGATAGTGTGAACATGTTTAACGAAGGTGGGGGAACGATGGCGGATGGAGGTGGAAAGAAATATGAGATTGAGGGTACCACTGGGGTAACCGTACTGTATTGAGTTACGAGTTTAGCGTAAGTGGCCCAGATATTTTTAGATCTCGGCCTCGGCCGCGGCGTAAACGTAAACAAAGCGAACAACCAAGAAAACTTGTTACAGCAAATGTCCATACAACAGGAAAGCGAAGGTTGTGTAGGTATAGGTGAACAAATTATAGTGCCTCGATCTGTCTTCTCACTTCCTCTGCACGCTCCTTGAACAATCGAATCTTCATTTCGCCATCTCGCTTTAACCTCTCGTACTGTACCTCCATCTCTTGCCGGAACCACTGTTCAACGGTCATCATGCGTTCCTCATCCGCCAGTTGAACGCCGTTTGTTCGCGAAGGGAAAGGCTCGACCAGCGTCTCAGCATCCGTGTGACTTTCCACTTTGGTCGTAGACGTCGTGGAGGAGACAGAAAGAAGTGACGATGATGCGGGTGGGGGTGTTGCGGAGCTCTCTTCACGATGTAACGTAGGCGGTTCAGAGCACTGAGGGGAACGGGGAGGGCGAGCAGACGGTAAATACTCGCCGCCGTCCATATCTGCGACAAGGTTGTGTCCTGAAAGAACAGTCGGGGCCTTTACCTTTCGAGGAGGAGTAGCAGGGCTCGGAATGACATCGGAATCAATGTCCATCACATCATCTTGGACGTCCCGGGGTGGGCCGGACGCTGTGTTGGGCTTATTAGCCTTCCCCTCCGGTATTAATGGCTCCAGAGAGTTGTTTGGGTTAGAAGTCGTCCGAGATATGCCACGCTCGTGGTGTGATACTGTGACACTGGCAGGTTTATGGACTTTCCCTTTCCCCAAGTTTTTGACAGGAGCGGGATATGGAATGGCCACCTCTTCTTCGCTTGACTGCGAACCTACTCCTTCTGGGCTCTCCAATGGAACAACCAGTCTTGATTGAACCTTATCCTTACTGAGATCGAGTGAGGGAAGGGGAAGGGATTTTGCTGTCTGTTCGGCCTCCTCCGGCTCGTCATCCGAACCCTCGCTGCTGTCCTCGATGATCTTTGGTTTGGCTCGAGACTTAGCAGGCGGCTTTGGGGGCGCCCTCACTGGGCGTAATGGACCTCCTGTCTCATCTATTCGGTTGTCGTCTGCCTCGAGCACATCGACTGGTGCTTCCCCCTTGGCTTTCTTCGCTGGCGCCTGGACTTTTTTTGGCTTAATCTCCTCGGCGGACTCCTCCCTGGAGGAAATGCTCTCGATCACCCGGTTTTGTCTTTTCCTAGCAGGTCGCGCATCGCTTTCGCTTTCCACGTCCGGGGTGCTCTCCTCTGGCTCTTCGGGGGTAGCTCGGTCCTTTTTCAGCGGACGACGTTTTGGTTGGTGGGTCTCCTCCGTATCGTTGGGGCGGTGAGTTTTCGTGTTCCGCGTGGGCCTCGGCACTTTGGTGTCGTGGGCAACGTTTTCCTTTCCCTTGACACGCTGTTTTGTTGGTGGTGCAGCGCGGGGGATGTCATCTTCGTCGGCCTCCTCAATCACCTCGATGGGTCCCTTTCCCTTTCCTTTTCCTGAGGACTTGCTACGGCTCTTACCGAGTGCCGACCTGCGAAGCTCGGTGCCGCTGACATCCTCTTCAACCTCTGAAGGTGGCCTTGCACGAGATGAACGCGTCGAGCGCCGAAGGGCATCAGATGCATCTTTTTCTTTGGAAGATGATACCGTCGATATCGTGCGACTGCGTTTCGCCGGGCGGGGTGGTGCAGGGGGTGGTGCGGGTTGGGAATCATCATCAGAACGCGACACGGAAGCTTCGGAAGCGGCGGGATGAGGTTGTCGCGAGCCCGCGCGCGATTTGGGTCGGGTCGTTGAGCGTAAAGAGGTAGTTCTAGATCTTGACTTCGGGGCCGGAGCGTCTGGGAAGAAGGGGCAAGAGAGGTTGGATTTTTTGACTCGCTTGTGGTGCTCTTCCCTAATTATAATCAGTGTCGCTCTGGTTGGGCCGACAGCTGGATGGCTCACAAAGGGTCATCATCCTCATCCCAACCGCTGAGAGCAACACGACAGTAGAGACATGTCCCTGTATCGTCACCAGTCGTTTGTGGGGTGAATGCAAATCCGGCCTTGGCCATCTACAAAAACGATGAAATCACTATAAGCAAATTTGAGGCGGAACATGCCTTGGCCGAACTGGCACCGTGACCTTTGACTCGATCATGCGGCCAGGAATCATTGAGCCTGAAGGTCGCCAACCGAGACTTCTCCATTGACTTTCCGCCCGGGTGTCGGCTTGAATCTTTGAAGGCAAAGCTATGAGACAGTGATCAGACTGTGCACCGAGGCAACATGGAAAGGGGGATACGCACTTGCCCTTGCGATCTATATCCTCGCTTAGCCCACAACGAACGACAGCCCACGCACAGCTGTCTCGACACTTGTCCCAGTGTATCGCGAACGGGTCGTCTTGCTCTTCCCAGCCATCGAGACATTTACCACAGAAAAAGCATTCGACGTTGTCTTGAGCATCCCAAGATGGATTGAAGAAGAAGCCAGCTTCGGTGAGGGTGTCCGGTGTTGCGAGGAAGTGAGTAGGGTGAGGCCATTTGAGGGAAACGGTACGCTTCGTATTCGATTGTTTTACGCGCCTAGCCTTTGCGAAAGACTCGAGACGAGAGTTGAAGGCCTCCATGATGAATCGCTTCCGAGTTGGGTTGGGTGTGTTCAAGAGGTGTGACAAGACGCGTCGTGTAACGTGACTCGCAATAACAGATGAACGGAGGACCACCACCCACAGCGTTGACCACTTACAGTAGAAAGGCTTCAAAGAGGAGACAACGCGCTCACAATCCCTCCGATGACGATTCAGATTATTCACAAAGGCGATCAAAGGTTCGACTCGAGGCGACCAAACCAATCTCGTCCTCAGATACCACTAAACAGCACAAACGATTTCCAGAAGGTATTGACACTCGTTCCACCCTTTACCTCTCCTCGCGCTCACATGTAGATGAAAAAGCTGCCAAATCTAATGCCCGTATGGTCGTGACGTTCTCTTTCGTGTCCATTCTCTCAAATTCTCTTCGCCAGTCGATGATAGTTCCGCCACGTTGTCCTCGGAATACCCACAACGCGTACGTAGTCCGCAAGGCGGATCCAAGAGGGCAAGCAGCACATCTGCCCGTCCGCTGAGCAATCCCACCCGTTGGTGCCTTTCGACATTGCATCGTGTTCTAAGCTCAACCTTGCTCAGAGGAACAATCCAGGGCGCCCACTCGCCCATCCACCCCACTGGTTCCTACAAGCAGTCCTCCGTCATCTAGACCTCCGGCGAACCATACCCACAAGACACCTGTCAAGTCCTCGACGTCCCTCCCAGCACCATCTCCCCTCACACCTATCTCCGCTACTCCATTAAAGCGAACGTCCACGCACCCAATGGACAACGCATCGACACCGACCAAATCGAAACACTCGGTTGATCCCTTGTCAGAATTGTTTGACTTCTCGCCCAAAAAGACACGACGGGACAATTCCCGTTCTCTTCAGTCGAAGCCCAGCCAGCCCGTTGCGAAGCGCATGCTTTGTCGAACACGAACAGAGCCATTGATAGACGACGACACTGCAGTCGACCCGAGCTTTGACTCGCTAGCATCAAGGGCGTCCAGCGCGTCTGTTGGTTTTCAACCATCACTGCAGCCAAGCTGTGCCGTTGACTCGACAGTTTCTGGCCTCCACACATTGACCGTCCCCGAAGAACAGTCGCAATCTTCGGTCCCTGGACCATCCACAGCACCTCTTCAACAAGCTAGTTTTCGTACTTACGCTGGGCGGTCGCGTTCCTTCTTAGTCAAACTACCGACGGACAGTAACCCCGACAGCGGGGTTGATGCGGATGACCTAGGCTTCGAAGCTCGCGAATCTTATAAGGACCTACGTTTGCGGTGGGGGGTTGATAAAACAGAGGATGATCCTAATCCCGCAGCCTCCTTGCGTTCATCACCAGAGCCCGAACATGGCCGGAAGGGAAAAGGAAAGGCGAAAGACCGCATCAAACCTGTGCTTCCCCCAAACATGATGAATGATTTGAAGAGTGTCACGGAGCTCAGGAGCAAAGGCGAAAGTCGGCGGTTTATGGATGAGGTCGGGTACCTATTCGAAGGCATGGGTCGAGATGTCAGCGTTCGAGTACGGAGAGGCAGGTGAGCCCATGTTCTTGCAACTCCAAACTGCCATTGCTAACCTAAAATCACTACATGCAGTGCGTTAGAACTGGTCGAGAAACTCTGTGATACGGATTTCGCGCGCCGTGCGAAGGCAACCGATTTCCGCAGTCGGGCATGGGACGCATTGCGAGGCTCTGGCGCTGGGGAGGGTGATAAGGTCCTGGACGCTATCCTCGTGCTATTCGCGGCACTCGTATCACAGTCCCCTCGTGAAATAACTGAGCTGACACAAAAAGCGGATTTTGTTCCGGTCCTGTGGGACATTCTAGCGACGCTGAACGGGGCAGATCCTTTAGAACTTCTTGGAAGCGGTGCAAACGAGGGGGAATTGAAGAAGGTTAGGATTGGGAAGGCCGAAAAACTTACCGTGAGCTATCCTCTTCTACAATGCCCCACTTTCTCCCACTTTAACTCCCCCTTCAGCTGACCACCCTGCGATCTGTCATCGTAAACAAGTCCGGGCTCCTTTCGGATGAGGAACAACCTTCGCTTCGCCGACTTCTTTCCCAGGCTCTTGCCTCGCTCCCGCCATCTGTCCACCAACCAAGCTACTTGGCAGTTCTATCTTCGACTCTCCAGGCTTGCCTATCCCCACTTCTCCAGCGGCTTTCAGGATATGCATCTGGACTTCCACTTCTTCCTGACCCTTCCGAATGTACACACCCGTTTGGCGTTCCGCAACTCGATCATGTCGCCAATTGTCTGGAGATCCTAGACTCCTTTCTCCTGGGCCGGTGGGCGACGGCAGAGGAGCAACCGCAACTCTATCATGATATCATCAACGGAGATGAACAGGAAGATCTAGCAGAGATGCTCTCGACCCTCTGTGCCGTGTGCAACATCATTCTTAGGAACAGTGAATTCGAAGACATCGTCCAGACAGGTAATAGCTTCGGACACATATATCCTTTTCTTTGCTCATCTTGAGTCGTTTAAGCCAACCGCTGTGTCGAGTCTGCGCTCCGCGTACTGATCAATATATCGCACGAAAATCTGACCTGGTGCGAGCTTCTGCTCCATCAGAGGCTCATGGTTCCCGTCATTTCGTCCCTCATCGCGACATCTCTGCATGCATCGCAGGACGAAGCAGGCGAACGGGATGCACAGGTGTTTGACAGGCTATGTCTGGCATTGGGACTTTTGACGAATCTAGTCCAAGTAAATGAGGAATCCAAAGATCTATGTCGCGAGACAAGTGCGCCCTGCTCCCTCTTGTCCGTCTTTGCACACTTAATTCCTTTTTTTCAGAACTCGATCCTTCATGTCCGGCCCTCCGTCAGTGCGTATACGGGTGCAACTGCCCCAACGCCGTCAATGTCCTACAGTGCCTTGCTTCCGTCTATGAACAGCATCTACGAACGGAGGACGACGATCCTGGCACGTGCATCATACGTGGGCACCTCGCGGTGCTGTTCGGCCTGCTCATGCGTGGTTCCTCTGCTAACCAAGAGATAATACTGGACGCGCTACCGGGAGCTGGCCTCAAGGGTCTGATACGCCATGCCAAGGAGTTCGTGGGGTTATACGCAGAGTTTATGGCACGGGTTGCCCGTGGCGAAAGATGTGATACAGGTGATGCAAAGGACGATTCAGACGAAGTAGCCGCTCAGGTCCAGGTGAGAGATGGCGCGACGCAGGACGTGGCGCAAGATATCATCAGGTTTTTGGAGGATTTAATGGAGATATGATATCTCTCGGCTTTTGAGTGATTTATTCCATCTGCCTTTCTTGTCATAGACTTCGTACATGGAGTTCTGTAATACTATAGCTCTTTCTGCGCCTGTATGTGATGGGGTCCTAAGAGTCATCTAAGCCCTCCTGCAGTTCCGATTGAGCGGCATTCATGCTTGAAAACAATCCGTGTTGCTCTCCAAGACTATATGAGATGGTCATACGCTGGAAAATGGAGGGTCCCGTGGGCCCATCGAGCTCTAGCTATCAACGAAACAGGGTATGAACGGAAAGCGAAGGTCCCGCAGGTAAAAGGCGCGTACCAATGAAATGATATCGTCGAGCATATGCGCCTGACCGACAGTCATCCCCATCAGACCCAAATGATTCGCATTCACGATGTGTACGTGAAAGTGATCTGCGGGTGGCATGCGCGCGCTTTTAGTGCGGGTAAGAAGGGGAAGACGCAACACTCACAATAACTTGGCTGATAATGGACGAAGAGACGGAGCTCGGTCGCTTGCAAGCCCCAACGGCTCTTGACAATATCGGTCGCTTCGCGCCTGATGGAGTGCAAGAGGGGGATGTGCGAGCGAATGAGGTCTCTCAGGCTCTTGATGTCGGGTCGGAGCATCAAGGCGACGAGGTACAGTGATCCGACGGTGGTCAGATCCCACTTCATGTCTGGCAGGATGAGGAAACCGAACGGGTCCGCCGATGGTGGCGAGCGGAAAAGTATCTTCTCAGCTTCCGACCGACCCGAGATGATCTCGTCTACCCTGTAGAAAGGCGCTTGAGCCGGTGAGTGTTGGATAGAGACGAGACGCAAGCGGGCGAGCGAGCGAGACGAACCATTGGGTGCGTGACGGTGGAAACGCGTCTATGTACGGTTTTACGATGCGTTGGTACAACGCGGGCGTTTCGCGCACGATGTGGATTTGTTGCTTGGAGTACTGTACTAGGCGGGTTCACGACGTTGGTTCGGATGCCATCATGAGACGAAGTGCTATTGACCTTGCGAATGTGCACCTCGGTGGCCGGGTAGATGACATTGATTTTGATGTCTGGTCTGTCTTCGGAATGGCTCAGCCAGCCCAGCATCCACGTATACTGAAAGAAGAAAGAACGTCAGATCCAGGGTACGAGTCCTCGAGGGGATGTGAGGGAAGAGCTGACGATGTCGGTACTCTCTACGAGCTTGGCCGTCGCTATGAGGCCGTCGGAGAAGGAGGGCAGTGCAGTCCTTTCGATGCGGACTATAGCCATTTTCGCTTGGCCATCTGAAGTATCGGGGGACTCAGATGAGGGCCTCAGGGTACCCAACAAGGCGACGCTGTGAGTGGCCGGGTCTAGTAGATGTAGGTCGAGGATGTACAGAAAGCAGTTCGATCCAGGCGATTTACACGCTGGGAGTTGGGCTCACCCTCGTTCAATACTCGCTCGAATACAAATCGGCCGAGTTCAAAGTCCATGTCTGAGAGAGGCGTTTTTGTTGTCGACGCGTACCGACTCACGCGTATGAGGCAGTTACGGTCTTAGCGCTCCTCCGTCACACCTCGTCATCTCGTCCAGTTTGTGAACTCCCAGTGGTGACTACACTGCAGCTTCCACCACCATAGCCTCGCTTGGCCCTGCTTAGAAGGCCTCTAGAAATTTCATTATTCACAAAATTACGTGCGCTATGCTTGCATAGTCGCTATTTTAATCCGTTAATTCCTCACCCCTCAAAGCGGTCGTTGCATGTCCCAGCTCCCACCGCGCGCACCGCCAACACGAATATGAACTGGTCAACCTCCGTTTATACGGCCCTTTCTTCCGACACGGAGCCATCCATCGTAATCACCTTCGATTCAGCAAAGTACATATTTAATGCCGGGGAGAACACCACGCGAGCGATATTGCAGAGTACGAGGGGGTGGAAAAAAGTCAAGGCATTATTCTTGACGCAGCTTGGGACGCAGAGGTCGAGCGGCGTGCCAGGTGCGTCGCTGAATTCTTTATCTTCTGTTGTGCGCCCTCGTGGCCACGATGGTCATCTCACCGCCGTTCTTGGTTTAGGCCTTCTCATGTCTGTGGCTGATAGCAGCCCCCGGGCGATGCAGATTGTTGGCCCAAGTGGTCTTCTGCACTTTCTCGCTTCCATGCGTTTCTACGTATTTAGGTTCGTATGGCGTGTTTTTCCACCCACCCCATACTCAATTTAATGTTTTGTGGCCAGGAACACTTTAGGTCTTAAAGTTACGGAGATACCAAACTTCACGACCAAACCCCAGGTTGAAGCTAACCCCGTCTTCAGAGATGATAACATTACTGTTTTCTCTATTCCCATTGCGCCTACGCTTCACTCCGGAGACGGGTTATCCACTGAGCCCGAAGTACTGCCGGATGTGTCGGAGAACATTTTGAAGCGGAAACGCGAGCATTCTCCAGAGCTGCCGTCGAAGCGCACGATTCTTGATCCGACAGTCCCAACTACAGATGGGCTTTCCACTCCAACGGCGACCCCTCCGATTCTCGACCGCTTTTTGGGCGAACCCACATTCGACCCAACCACTCTAGAAGGAGACGAGGCCGAAGCCTGGCGGCGGCTTATCGTCGAGCACATGTTCACCTGGGAGGAACCGCTACCAAAGCCCCAGTTACCCTCCAAGCCTACGGGTAAGAAGGGCAAACATGGGCAGAATGCGGGTGATAGGGAAGCCCCGGAAGTACAGCCCGCTCAAGTCGAAAGTCATTCTGCGTTTCTGCCCCAAGTTCCTCACTGGGCTGAGGACGCAGGGACGAGCCAAGAAAAGCCTCTGAAGCGGGGCCCCAAGGGGATGAACCCTGCAGGCTCATTGAAGCCGTTGCCTGCATTCACTCCGCCTCTCCGACATGGTTCCACCGCGTATATCGTGGTTGGTCCTCACGTTCGTGGTAAATTTGACGCCAAGCGTGCAGAAGAGCTTGGGCTCTACGGACCGTTGAGAGGGAGGGTGGCCCGAGGGGAAACCGTCACGTTTACTGTGGACGATGGCGCCGGAGGGAAGATACAAAGGACAGTGGGGCCGGAGGATTGCGTAGGCGAACATGAGACGACAAAGGTTAGGCTTCCCAATTCAGCGCTGCGCTCCGTGTACTAAGTTGGTGAACAAGGTCGTTATAATCCTGGACGTACCAACACCCGATCATATCGAGTCTTTGGTGTCCGCCTTCGCCTCCCCTGCCTTTTCACCCTTTAGGGTGAAAAGGCCTGCAAATCGGAGGGACTACGTCGTTCATGTCATTTATCATCTCCTTGGTCCCGGCGTATTGGAGGATGAGCGATACAAATCCTTCATGAATGGGTTTTCGGATGACACGCAACACATTATCAGCTCCCCTGATCATAATTCGGACCCAGTGACATTCACAAGTGCAGGGCACAGCCAGCTCAGGCTTAGCCAGTTAGACCCAGAAATGTTCCCACTCCCTCATTATAACACCGCTCCCCGAAAGGACCTTTCCTGTACGTTGCGCTCGTGACACTCACTGAAATTTCTCGGGGACTCACGTTCACTATGTCAGTGGTCACCCAGCTCCCGCCGCAGAGTTCATTCATGCAACACAACAACTATGTCGATATCCGTCCGCCAAGACGTGTTATAGTCGATCCTGTATTAGGAGAAAAGGACAAGTTTCACCCCGCGATGGCAGCGGAGGTGCTCCCGGAGCTTTCACTGACGACTAAAGAGAAGTTCACGGAAGCGAAGGGTATTGTAGAGAGTCACCTAGCACAGCTGGGCGATGATATACCTAATGCTGGGGATGAGATCGTGGTGGTCCCGCTCGGGACCAACAGTGCAATCAGCAGCCGGTACCGCAACGGTGATTATTCTGATTTTACGTTGTCTTCAGCCATTGACCTTCAGACAGTTTCCGGTCAATTAATTCAAATCCCGGATTGGGGCGACCTCCTACTCGACGCTGGCGAAGGAACGTGGGGGCAGATGGCAAGATACTTCGGAACAGACCCAGCGCGACCCTCAAATGTTTGGCAGGCATTGCGCAGGTTGAAGTGTATCTTCATTAGCCATGCCCATGCAGACCACCATGTAGGAGTTGCCAAGATACTGGCAATGCGAAAGAAGGTTACTTCGTTGTGTTTTACAATAACAGCGTGGTCAGCATCTGACGAGTATGAGAACAGCTCGATCCACCACCCCCAGAGCCGCTCTACCTTGTCACAATTTTACCGATCCATTTGTACCTGCGCGAGCTCGCCCACTTGGAAGACCTCGGTTTATCCGATTCGGCGGACACGCAGAACGGCGTCATACCCATTCTAAGTGATGTGTTGAATGCCAGAGCAAGATATCAAACTGCAGAAACCGGATGGAAGGGTCTTGACCAGTAAGCCTTCATTTTCAATACGTGTTTACTTTATTTGAACCCGAGTCCGGTTCTGAATAGTTCGCGCAAGGCTGCTCACATGTTATGCCAAGCGTTAGGGCTCCACACATTAAATACGGTCAACGTCCTTCATCGCACGAAAGCTCTCGGTCTTGTTGTGACACATCAAGACGGCTGGCGGCTAGTGTAAGTAATCATCGCATATCTTGGTATTCGTTCTTCATAGCTGGTGCAGATATTCGGGAGATACTATGCCGTCAGACACCTTGGCGCAAGCTGGCGAAGGTGCAACTTTGCTGATCCATGAAGCTACCATGGGTGACGACCAGGAAGAAATGGCCCACGCGAAGGCACACAGCACAATCAGTCAAGCCATTGATGTAGCGAAACGGCAAGCATGCGGCCACTCACACAATGCTTCGCTAACCAACTGTTGCAGGATGCGAGCTCGGAACGTTCTTCTGACACACTTTTCCTCACGTTACCCAACTATGCCGCGATATTTTGCTTCCTCACCCGAGGACGATGGCCCCGACCACCAACCTACAATAGCATTGGCAATGGATCACGCATGCATACGTGTAGGCGACCTTTGGAAGATGGCTGTGTACTTACCTGCCATCGAACAAAGTTTCAAGGATATTGCAGATGAAGGAGACGAGGAAGAAGAGGTTATGCTTATGCGGGCTAGCCTGACAGAGTAAAATTACAGTGAAAGATATCAATAATAATAAAATTTTAAAGAAAAGGATCAAAAATCAAAAACATAATGACCACCGCAGGGGTCGAACCTGCAATCTCCTGATTCGTAGTCAGACGCGATGCCATTTCGCCAGGCGGCCTTGAATTCAAGGACTAAACTGAATATGATAAGATTGCTGACACGTTTGTTCCTGAACATCAACGTGAACATGGCGACCACGCTTGTTTTTTTGGTTTCTGTTTCACAAACTGTCCATGGCGTCAGTGTCGGCCCGAAATAATGGCGAGTCGTCCGCTCTCGTCTGTCCGGCCTCACGTTGTCCATTACCTACCTGGAACCGATCGTTCTCGAGTGCTGATACACTCCTGGAGCATGCCCGACAGACAAGGAACCTGCATCCACTGTGCACAACATGCCTCAGAGTTTTCAAGGACACCGCGGCTCTGGACCAGGTACATGATTCATTCTTTGCAGTTGTCCACACCGATCTCAATCATAATCCCCCGTACTGTAGCACGTAGAGGCGAAACATGTTGTCATGTGTCAACCCTGCAACCGAAAATACAAGTCGCAATCCGCCATCGACCAACACTGGCGCGCTTCGTCTGCTCATCCGAATTGCCCCCTTTGCGATGCAGGAGCTGCAGACACGAGCGCCCTCGCTGTGGTGAGGGCTGACCTGCCACTACCTATCATCTTATGGGTCTCCTTACAAAACCCCCCGCGGAGCAGCACATTGCCAATTCTCATCCTAAAGTGCGCTGTTGCGGCGCACTGATGAACGAGAGCGAGCTGGAGACGCACTATCTCAGCTCGCGAAACCATCCTGCGTGCGATAAGTGCAACGTCGGTTTTCCGACAGAGCAGGAATATACCGAGGTACGGCGTGTGCTCGCAGCAGTCTGTTGAGGATCTTTCACTGAGCTTACGATGGTCATTTCATTGACAAAATAGCACAATTCAGAACTACACTCGGAACTACAGTGTAAGATTTGCGCGGAGCAATTCCCGTCCACAGAGGCCTTGAGGGCTCATGCGGGCGACCCGACGAGCCATCGCCGGTGCGAGTTCTGCAGCGCACAGTTCAAGGACACATCTGCGCTGGTCGAGGTACATTGTCCTGTTGTGTCCGGTAAATGACCAGCCACACCGCTAAGCCCATATAATCTCACAGCATTTCACCGAAACACACCTACAAACCCAAGACTCGAACGATTCGGTGACTGTACGCGTCCTTTTTTCTTTTTCTCTTTATGTGCTACAACAGTGCTACAATACCGCTCACAGGAAGCAACTTTGATGACTCGGTGCTCGCCCAGCCCCACGATGAATAGTAAACCTTACGTCCACCCTCCTTGGGGTGCCACCTCTACTGTAGTCGGCGCAGAGCGCGCTGCGGCAGCAGGCAATCCCGAGCCCCCGAGCCGCGCCAATACCAGCTTGAGCACGAGCATCTCGGATATTGCGTCTGAGCTGTGCCGTTCTCCTCCTAGCATAGGCACCTTCACCCCGTCGCCGCCCAGCCTCAGCGCCAGCTCTTCCGGTATTTTCCACCCGCAAACCGTCAATAATAACAATGGCCTGCCGACGCGATACCCCCAGCCCTCAGATCTGCCGCTCCCTCCATCCCAGCTCTCAAACGCCACGTTCCCTACTTTCGCCTCTGGAACTGTCCTCGGCTCACATTCAGTGGTATCTCGCGCGTCCCTAGCAGGTCACCCACACCCTCTCGTCTCGTCATTATCAGCATCGCCGTCACCTTCTCCTCCACTTCCGATCCTCCCACGAGCCGTGGGGCCCGTGACCCCCGCCCGCAGGGTCGCCGCACACTCACGGTCCCAATCGCAATCGCAAATGCAGTCGCAGTCCCAATCGCAGTTGACCTCGCATCAACTTGAGCCACAGCAGCAGCCGTCTTCGATTCGGTCCAAGGTGTCCGTCGCCGAGACGCCTTCGGGCGACCTCGCCAACTTCCAACTGCTCAATGGCTCGCCCCTGCAATCTGTCGTCGATTTCGATACGCCAACACCTTCCCCGCGCACCCCGAGCATGCCCAGCGTGTCCCCTGCCGAAGCTCAGGCCTTCGCCCTCCGTGCCCATAGCGGAGTCCCCCTGCCACTCACCGCCGATCACCGGTTCTTACCGGGCCCGGGCATCTCCCCGTCCGTCGCTCGAGCACAGAGGGCCGTGGCTACGTCGGCAGCCGCTAGGTCACCTTTCTACTGCCGCGTATGCGGGGTAGACCCTTGTCTTGAGACAACGGTGACTGCATGTGGTCACCTGTTTTGCAATGTGTGCATCGTAGAGGAAGTGCGTGAGAACGCGCGCTGTCCTGTGTGCAACGCTGCAGTATTGCTCTTTGCACTGCTCAAGTTGGATATATCGTAGGGTGTTGCCTTTGCTGGCGCTGCATCGCTTTTGTAGGCACGGCGGTGTCATGATGATATAGTCGATTTAGAACAGGCACGATTAATATATTGACAATGCAGCGCATGGACGTGAATATCCCCATGTTAAATCCTAAAAGGGAGACTGAGTGATGATGGAAAGAACCCTACAAAAATGGAAGATCTAGAGCTATGACGCCTGATCCGGAGTTTCAACGTTCTCGAGCTCGAGCCCCAGCCTCCCGCGTTGTAATCTCATTCGATACCCCGCACCAAGTGATTCCTCCTCCAGAGAGTGCAAGCCATTGTGCTCTCGATGAATTACACGACGGGCATTTATCCTCTCGAGAATACGCTGCAATTCGGCTTCTGCCTCCGCCGCAGAACCAATTTCAAGGGGTGGAAGTAAGGACGGGTGCCTGGCAACGTTTTGAATCTCCAGAGGGGGTAGAAGCGGGCCATTAGGGTCCATTAGTGCGGCGGCGTTCGTATTAAATCCACCTGTTCCTGTTGCTTGGAGCGGAGGAATCGTACTAGAAACTGTACCCCTTCGTCGAGATAGCAAGGATGGCTTTCCGGATGTGGTTGGGGTTGTGGGAGGGAAACGAGTAACAGGATCGGGCTCAAGCTCTTCTGGAATTCCGCCAACTTTTCCGAACCACCTACGGACCACGTCAATGGTTCCACTGCGCTTCCTTCCCGTACGGGGAACGGCTGCTATATCTTCTTGCTTTGTCTGCTTACCAATACCCTTTGTGTCAGTTTCTTCCAGACTAGGAGGTGGGAATGGGTCCCCGCCGACGTCTTCGAGATGCTTTCGTAGTGCATTGGCTACGTCTGGATTGACAGGGACGAACAGACCTGCACAGAAGTCCAATGCGTTCTGCACCTCAACCTCAGAGAGCCGGGGGCCGAGGTCTGCGTTGCCTTGTATAACTAATGTAAATAAACGCTATGAGTGGGTGAAAAATGTGTAAAGATATGGTCTATACCAGGCCGCAGGAAATAAAAGGCTTTATCAAAATTGTCCTCGCCAACGTCGCAGAGTACGTCCTTTGATTGTGCGCGCATTTGTTTATATGCGCTGAGGACGACTATGAGGAATCTGGGCGTAGGGCTTACAATAAGTACAGAAGGAACCAACAAAGCTGCGCGTACCGTGTATACGAAACGCCAATGCGCTGCGTGTGCCACTCCGCCGCATCAGATTCGGAACAATCCTCTCGAATTGAAGCCGCAATTGACGCTGCAGCAGAGAGGCCGCCAGTCATGGCGAGATGTACACCAGACGAGAAGAATGGATCGATGAAGGCTAGGAAATTTTAGGATTAGAGATTAGAATTTGGCATTATAATAAGAAAATGCACCAGCGGCATCTCCCACTATGCGGAAATTTTCACCAGCGTAGGATGATGCGGAGTAGCTGTAGTCGCTCGCCGTGCGGACAGTGTCCGACTCTGGTTCAGCCCGGAGCATCACACCTTCGGAACCTAGCAGTCTTTTGACGCCGGGAGTGAGATCTAGAGCTCGGAGGTATCGCTGCTCAGCTCCCGCAAGTGCAGACCATGAACCGCCAGGGGAGAACGGGAGACTGGAGGAAGAGAGGGAAGATGGAGGTGTTCCACACGGTGGTGGGTTGGTCGATGTATCACGGTGAAATGAGGACTCTGCCGAGGAAGGGGTTGGGCTTGCATCCCAAAATCCCGTCAACGGTGTAGTTGGTGAGGAGGTAAATGACTGGGAATCACGACGGGTCAAGCTGTGCAACCGCACCGCCTGATTAAACGCTGTTTGATCGCGCACGACACCAACCGAGGTGAGATCATCACGGAGGGGTATGAACCAAGCCCATCCAGATTCGTCTAAGCTGAGGTTAAGTGCACCTGCATTATGGGGTCAAATACTACCATACCTGAAAGGGCCTCAAAATAAGGGGCACCTTCTGCTGCCGCGCCGCGAGCATAGACATCCGTGTTTCGCCAGTAAGCCCACATTGCTATGTTCTTCAAGCTGGCATTAAATCGTCGATTTTTCAGGTAACGATTCGACATCAGTCCGGCTCGCCCGCTGGCGTCAATAAGATAGTCGAATGTGATCGTTCCGCTATGTGAAGATGGTCCGTGGGTCCACTGGGCTGAAATTGGGCGTTCACCTGAAAAGTCAAGCGACAGAACCTTGGTAGACTGAAACACTTGAGTTCCGGTGATCTCCGCATGATCCAAAAGGATTTTGTCAAACTCAGAACGAGTCTGAAGTTGACAATTACAGATCCGAAAGCGGAGAACTAGGAAAAGGTACGCACAACATTCCAGGCGTTGTTGTCGGGTCCCAGGGCCATAAAATCTGTGTCTAATAACGGCTGTATTGTCTCTGGCCATCGCTTAGCGGCGAAAACTTACAAGCCTCTTGTTTAAATTGATTAAATTTCATCGCTGCACCAGGCTAGGAATTTGCAAGTGGTGACCAGCTGTGTCAGGGAGTGCGGAGAGTTCGGCTGACCTTTTTACAGAAGCCAAAGGAGGTGACCTTTTCATCTGCACCTATGAAGCGGAGGTGATGCCGAACCGAGGGAAGTAAGCTTTCGCCTATGTGATACCTGGTAGAGCGGGGTGTTACAGACCCAGAGGGCAAAGGAAGACGAAGACAAAAGAGACAAGCCTAGGAAACGTCGTAGCCTCAAGAAGGACTACATGAAAGCCTTCGCGTGCGAGGCATGTAGCAGCATAGCTTCCGCTAGGGCCACCGCCAACGACAAGGATCTGCGCGTGCTGTTGAAGGTGAGATAGAGAAGGATGAAAGAAAAAGCTGGTAAACCTCTGGAGGGTAAAGAGTGGGCATGTCGCCTGACGATCTGGGTTTCAACCGAGGAGTTGTTAAAGTAGGGCTGGCCCAACCCGGACAGTGTGTCTGACTTGGCCTCTCATCCACCTAGTTCCGGTCAATTTTGTACATTCAGGGCAAGGACATACCAAATCGTCTACGCTGATCCCTCGATAGAATGTCCGATCAACCAAAGCACCTGTAGAGTCATCAATATTGACCGTTTCTTTCGACGTAGAAAGTTGTCCGACTGCCTGCTCATCTCCGGTCATGGTTAGATACTATCTAGATCTCAGATGAACGGAATTATCGTCTTCTCATTCGTTCTGTGGCGTCATAAAAGGCATCTTCGGTCCCGCCATCGCGTACGTCACTTGTGGGATCTCGTCCGGTGTCTTATCCCACCACAAAGTGAGCTGTCAATCGCGTAACCTTCGATTTTAGACCCCGTCTTGTCATGCACAGGCAGGTGATATCTGGATTGGGGAGATGCCTAATGGATGACCCACACTCCCCTCGTATCCTCCACCCATCTGCAGCGGATCAGACATCTGCCCATCCCCCTTCATCGAGCTTATATGAAGCTTCAGACTCGGGTTTATCTGGGCTGTCGACGAGTTTCGCGACGCGCTCCTCTGCACGACCTGATCCATACGTTCAAGCACTCTCAATGTCGAAACGATAAAGTAACAACCCCGCACAATGGGCGGGGATTAATGATATAAATTGGCGGGACATACCCTTGCGTAGAAAAATCCTCGTCGCTGACGCGTGTGACAGGATGTGGCCACCGATAGGTTTCAGCGCACCTCCAGCGACGAACGTCATCGTTGCGCCGGGATCCGCTGCGCATGGTATGGGGTCAGTTAGTGAGTTGAATGAGTACTACGCAATGCACGCGGTACTGACACTGTACTTGGTTAGTAATAACGATAGCAACCTTTGAGAGTCGATGGTGAGCTAATCGGAGTCGGAAGTCCATCAGAGGAAACGAAGACTCGCATTGAATTCTTCGGAAACTTTAGATAACTTGGAAAGCATCTACCACAACCTCAGTGAGTAAATATGGTGCGCCTACTGCTGGAAGCAGTACCTGAGCGAGCTGCAAGGTGTTAGTAAATAGACTGCAAAGGAAATAACCCCAATTCTCTCACCTTCTGTTGTCTCTCACTGAGCTCTCCACGACCAGAGAAATCGACGCGGAACAGGGCCATTATACTGTCAACGATCTTCAATGCAACAGTGATGAGTGTACACTTAAATTATCATCGTCCTCACAAGTAGTCTGAAGTCTTTATCTTCGGCGAATCGTTGGGAGCACTCATTGATGAGTTCCATCTGTGGGGGAGGATGACTCAACGTAGGTCCCCGATAACGGGTACTTCAGTCAGAAGTGCCTTCACCTGATGTTCGCTGTTAAACGCACGAGCTAATTTGTCGTTAGGTCCACGACTGAGTAATTACGGAGGCAGACACACCGTAGAGGATGTTTTCGAGGGCCATATCACCGTTCACGCCAAATCGATCTGCAACTGATCGGATGCGATCCGGTCGAAAGGTACCTCCAACAACACAACGTCGGGAAAAGAATGATAAAACATCCATATACGTACCTTCTGTGTCTATATATGCTACCTACACAAGTTCTATCAGGTGAGTAACGGCTTAAATGCATCGTCAGCAGACCTTTCCCGCGGCACCACCAAGGTCAGGTGGCAGCTGGGCCACTACACTCATGGTATGTGCGAGTTGTGTCTTTCCTGTGCGGTACTCTCCATAGACTATTCAAGGAGGCGTTATCAACGACGGCACCAAGGCAAGATTGTACTTTCCTTCAGTGATGGACTGTGACATGAATCCCCCTAAGAAAACGAGGTTCAATTTTGTTCACTTTCACACTACCATTCAAGGACTTACCCCCTAACATGGCATCGACGGCTTTGCTCCCTGTGCTGATTGCCAAGACCCGTTTGCGCCTTTCTTGCATTTCAAGCCCCGTCGCGAAGGAAGATCCCTGATTCACAATTCACTACGAGAATCGCATGGCAAAGGGTGTGTACCCCTACGATTACTTTATGCGCCGCTTCCTATGAACATATGAGCAGTGCGAGGAGCGCATACATGCAACGAGACCTCTCATACCTTGATCTTCTCTACCTTGGCTTCGGACATGCCCTGATGCAACGCGCTGTTGTGTAAGCATTTGTTCCCGCCGTGACCGCTACGCAGGAAGGTACCCACTTTAATCTTAAGCATCTGTCTCCTAGTAGTCATATTGACACCGGACACAGTATTGATAGCAGCGGCCTTGAAGTGTCAAAAATTTGTCATTGGTCAATTACCACCGAGTCGGATCATACTTTGAGCTTCAGAATATCTTGCATGTTGATTCCCTAGCGAAGGAGATGTCAGAAGTCTCACTAAGATCAAATGAATACGCATATATGCGAACGTGTTGCTGGAGTTCGTCTACCGTGTCGAAAAATGGCGTCTATGTGGGTATAATTTCAGGTACGATCCAAAAATAAAGAAAAACCCTCAAAGAGCTTCACGAACTTCATCTACTTCCTCGACTGGACTCTCCGGTCGAGAAGGTGGTGGGGGTGCTGCCGATGAAGCTGCTCGTGCCATCACTTGAAATAAGGAGGTTAAGTGGATTCGGTCTGCTTGATGAGAAGGGGGCCCTCGGCCTTCAGTATGTTAATAGAAGGAAGTGGGGACGGCATCGTGCTGAAGGCTTTTAACTGGCCAGGCCAGAAGCACATCGCGTCGCGGTCACGTGCAGCCAGAACAGGAACAGGAGTTTCGCGGCCACAAATAGCAGCGAGAAAGGACGTTGCTCATCTAGTGAGGGCTCAGCCAATGCGGAACAAGCGCACGTAGGATACTCAAGTTATCGAAACCATCCATGGGTTACAACAGTGATTAATATAGGTTAGCAACACAATAAGGTATCTGGACATGAGGATAAATTAGTATGCTCGCCTCCTCGAGGCTCTGTCCACGTCCACAAGCATGTCAATAACACGGTCCCTAGCTTCTTCGAGCTCTGAGCCACCATTATAGAACACTTCCCCATCTAGAGCAACTCTCAGTGCTGAGCGGAGCCCAGAATTCCGACGCGATGGGGAGGGCGGAGGCGAAAGCACAACGGGCACACCCGACGAACCAGGCAGCCCGGATGGGAAGAGTCCACGGTACAGAACGATCGCCCCAAGAAGCTTCCGGACATTACGCTCCTCCTCGCCGATAGAATCGCCAGAGGGTTGGGTATCCTCGTATCGGATGAACATCCCTGTACGGATGCACTCTAGCTGGCGAACCAACTCTGCGCTGCACCCGCCCATCGAGCGCCCTGCGTCAACCACCGCACGCCACTCCTCCTCTTCACGTGCGTCCTTTTCGGCGTCGTAGACCTCGCTATCCCCGAGCTGCGCATCCGCACCAAGCACGGCATGCACGAAAGTCCGTCCAGCGAGGTGTGCAACGACCTTGCGCACGTTACGCTCGGCAAGCGAGCCAAGTGGGCTGAGACGGACATTGCCCGCCTTCGCAAGGCTGCTCGAGGCCTCATCGACCGTCATTGCATTGAGAACTACGCGCTCGAAGGACCGCACAACCCGTGCATGGACCGCCCGCGTCCAGAGCGCCGCAGCGCGGGCACGCCATACAGGAAAGACCAATAGGGCCAGAGTCGATAAGTCGCTCGGCGAGGTGGCGAAAGCGGGGGTATGAGAGACCATACCCCAGTATGCCTGGGCGCGGAGACCGAACGATGTGGTACCTGAATTTGGGATCAGCATCTCGCCTAGCATCGTAAGGAAAGACGGGACATACGGTTAAACACCGCTAGTTCTGCTAATCTCACCCATGCGCGTTGCTCGAGCTGTTTGAGCTCGAGCGTCTTGGTTTTTCCGCCACGCGCCGACATTGCAAAACTCAACAGAAGGCCTGAGAATCCGGGATAGACACCAAGAGCTGTGAGAAGACATGCGGCTTCCTTGGTCGTGCCACGTTGCGCGGAGTCGAGGGCGTTCATAAGGGCAGCACGTCTAGCCGCATCGGTGCGCGGGAAGTTGGATGACGACCAAGGCGAGTAGTGGCGCGGGAAGCCCTTGGGAAAGAAGGGCAACAAAATACTAAAGAAGACGAGGCCAGAGACAACAAGATGGAAGAGTTGCAATAATTCTCTCCATCCGAAAAGGGTCGTGGTGTCCGCCGGAGTAATAAGAGTGCCAGAGTCTGCGAGAACAACGCCGGTGTGGGTGGGTGGAGCACGGGAATAGGAGGCGAGCGGGGAATTGAAGAAAGAGAAGAATGCAAAAACAGCGAAAAGATACTGCGTCGGCTGCGCCGAGACGGGAGAAGTAGTCATTCCCTGACGTTGCTCTGGTTGCTCTGGAACTGGTTGTACTTTTCTGGGCCTGCCGCGCTTCCTCTTCTCGGGTACGACGCCTGGATTCGTCTCCTCCTCCTTGGGCTTTGCATCCTTTGCAAGCTTCTTCGGCGTACTCTTAATGCGTTTCTTCGGATGCATATTAACGTCGTCGTCGTCACTCTCTCCGTCGTCGGGGCCTTCATCATCAGAGACCTCTGAAGTGGCTTCATCACGCTCTGGCCCACCAAAGCGAGACACCCATTCACGTTCCCACTCGCGCAGGAGCGCAGGACCACCGACGAGACCTGAGATGAGGGAACGCAACCCAGCTTGTTCACGTAAGAGACGGTTCTCACGGCGTTTTAATACGCTGAAGGCCCGTTAGCGGACCAAATAAGCCAAGAAACGACACTGTCTTACTGTATGTACTCTGCAGCCTTCCCCAGAACATTGGCCTTGCTAATCTTGCGTGCGACCTTGACGCCATCTACAAAACCGCGCTCATCGACTATATCGTTCCATGCAGGCTTCTCTGGTTTCTCCTCCGACTTGGTCTCTGGGGTGTCTTGAACTTTCTTGGCGTTCTCTTTGTTCTCAAGCACTCGAAGGGCGGGCACGGCATCCTTCAGAGCTTGGATGCGCGCATTGAGATTAGTACGATATCTTCGTTCAATAGTCGTATGGCTAGTTTTGGGACGGCCGATAACGGCAATTGTCCCACCCAATGCTGGATCTATCGAGGGATTGGGCTCGGCGGTTGGGGATTTACGTTTGGAGTTTGTGCTTGTAGCAGGAGGAGAGGGTCGTTGAAGACGTGGGATGGGAAGTTTTTGGGCATCTAGTTTGTGGCTGTTAGAACGTAATAGGGATGCATGCGGATATATTCATACTTGAGAAGGTCAAATGCTCGGCCTGGCCTTGCACAGGTACAGCGAGTGTGACACCAGCAGCCTGACGGACGGACTGCGCAAGCTCATCAACCGGATCATTCGCGGTGGTAGTGAGAGGGGCATGAGTAACGGAATGGGGATTGGTGGGAGCAGGAGCGGGAGATGGGATCGAGGCTGTTGGAGTTGTGAGAGCGAGGTCTAAGACGGGAGAGAAGGATCCCCCAGATGAGGAAGACGAAGTGATGCTCATTCTACGAGGGGTGAAATTCTGAGGGAATGCGATTTGTTGCTGAGGGGGGAAAGATGATAATTCCGTAGTGGCGAACATCTTTGGATCAAAATGCAAGGCGCTGGGGTCGACTGCGAGAGAAGGATTAAAATCGACATCCATGTTGAGGGGAAGGCTTAATGCCAAGTCACGCGCAGCGGGGTCAAACTTCAAGTCTGAAGGTTGCAGGATAGGTTGTTCATTGTCCCAAAGATTTGAGAATTGGAACCAATCGGGAGGACTGTCGGCTTGCGACGAGGAAGAATCTGTTGAAGAGGGAGGGGAAGGATCGTTGAGGAGGGATAAGTGATCAAAAACGGTGGGGTCGACCATGGCGGGAATGTCGAACTGTTCGTCTTGAAGGAATGAGGCCATTTTGTACCGTCGTGGTTACGTCGTCCGAGTCGTACCACAGTTGCATATCACACCACTTTTACTTTTCGACTAATAATTAACCACGTGATCCCGCACTGCGTCAAGCGGTGTGGGTCACTGTACTTTGCACGGACATGTACATGTACGGTTTAGGCTCATTCGTGCCATTCACGCAATAGCGTGCAACTTTGGGTTCAAGCAACACAAAATACGATACGACAGTGGCCCACAAATGGGGTGGAGGGTGGAGGGGGGGAGAGTCCCCCACTGCATGTACCATTCCCATGGCACTTGTTTGCAAGTCCGATTCGCTGGGTTGGGCGTCCTCGGGTTGTCCTTGGTTGGGCACACTGAGCCCAAAGTCCAAACACGATTTCTTACGCCTGCCGAATGACACAAATATTGTCCTGCGCGCGTGTCTGGATCGCCATTTCTAGGCTTTGCGCAAAAGCCAACTTGAACCATACAGCGGACTTTGAAGGCATCCCTCTCATTATATAGCGAGTCGCGTCGTCCATCCCCTCCCCTTTTCCTGCCTCTCTCCCTCCCTTTTTATCCCTCTCCCCTCGCGCCCTTCCTGAAATGTCTGACGTCGAGGAGAAAAAGTCTGGCTATCGCCTAGAATATGCTAAGAATAATCGGGCCAAGTGCAAGGGTACGTTTGTTCCTCTGCCATTCCTGTTATCTATCGTCATCCTCATTGTTCTACGCGTTTCGAAACTTCCCAGGACCGAAGCCTTGTGCTGGTTAGTCGTCGCTTTACTCATATAATCCTAAACAACGGATCTTACACCTTGATCGGTTAGGTACGGGGCTCGAAAAGGGTACGCTCAAGCTCGGCTCCATGGTTGATTTTAGGGGCCACACGTCGTTGTACGTCAACACCCTTGTTTCGTCACACCACGTATGCTCACGATGATTTACTGCGATATGCGTTCCACCCACCAATAATGCACTCCATCTTGGCCGCCCTGTACGACAGTGCTTGGCGTCACTGGGGTTGTACAACGCCTGTGATCATAAACAACTTGAAGAAGTCTTTCTCCCAGGCAGATGAGCTTGACGGGTTCGACGAGCTTCAGCCTGCAGATCAAGATAAAATTCGTAGGGCTTGGGATGATGGCCACGTCGCAGACGAGGATGTTCCTGAGACAGCGCGTAAGCCCGAACAAGCCGGTGATACAGACGAGGAGGCAAAACCTAAGAAGAAACGTGCCTCACCAAAGAAAGATGATGAAGGTGATATGGCGAAGCCCAAGAAGGCCCGCACGACCAAGAAAGTATGTCGTTATCGTCCTTGCGTTTCACTCTAGCATGTTGATCCTCCCGCCATCAACAGAAGTCGGATGAAGAAGGTGATGCAGCGGATGACGGTGAAGAAAAAGAAAAGCCCAAGAAAGCACCCCAGTCAAAGCCCCGCTCCAAGGCAAACATTCCCTTCGTTTAACTCTGCACCAAGGAGAGCTGATACCAGCGTTCCCAGAAAGCTAAAGATGAAAGCGAACAGATAAATGGTGCAGATGAAGGAGAAGAAGGAAAGCCAAAGAAGAAGACCGCACCACCCAAAAAAGCACCCGCTGCTGAAAAGGCTGAAAAGAAGGTTACGGAGAGGAAGGCTCCTCCCAAGAAGCGTATTCAGAAGAAGGTGCCTTTTGCTTTTTCTTTCGTGTTTCACCTCCGCCTCACGGACTTGACAGGATGCGGATGCAGAAGAGTCTGGCGAGGATTTCGTCGACGAGCTTGACAATGTCCCAGCTGAGGAAGATGAACCCCCAGAGGCTGACAATAAGAAACGAAAGGTATGTTTGTGGATATGGCCGTGAAATGCCCTTCTCACCGTGTATCGGCGATCAGCGTCGCTCGTCGAAGGTCGTTGCCGCTAAACCTGCGTCGAAGAAAGCAAAACCAGCTTCTGGTCGTGCCAAGAAGGCTAAGATAGCTGATGAGGGAGAGGAAGACTGAACTTATCTCGCTTATGCGACCGTCTCGCTATTGTTTCCTACCGCCCGTGTTGTTCTGCTTCTACTGTTGCTATCCGCGTGCTCTCCTTTCCTATGTGCATGTCGTGTACTGTGATCGATAATACCATATGCCTCAATATTGTCTTGTCTTATTCAACGTCATCAGGCTACAGAGGGCATGCAGGTCGTGATTTATCCAACATTACAATGCTTCTACAATTACAACATTGAGAGAGTGCCAGAAAGCTACAACTATTCATTGCAAAAGAAACAACGCATTAAACCGACTGTATATAGTAAGCTTGATTCTGCTTCGTAATCGACATGTTCAGTTCGAATATCCACCACTGGACGAGGCCGCGGCCGAGAGCAGTATGGGGGCCGGAGTCGGAGTAGAAGGCGAGACGGGCGCGGAAGTGAGCATGATTATGGGAGGCGCATCGCCCGTGTTTCCACCCAAAATTTTAACATCGCTGGGGCTAGGGCTGGGAACCAAGGATGGGGGATTTAGCGAGAGTAACGAGATCAACGGCGATGCTTGTTCGGGAGAAAGGGTCGTTGTGGTTGGTGGAAGCGTGACTGCAGGTTGAGTGGTCGTGGCGGACGAAGAGGGGGTGAAGAGCTGTCCTGGAAGGGACGACGAGCAATCTGGGTTGCCATCAACGTCACCCCCCAGGGTGGTGTTCTGTCCGCTATCTCCAGGAGCAGTGTTGTTGAGCGTGGGGAAAGGGAAAGCAGCGCCACCGAGAGCGGTGCAGTTATTCCCGAGGTCAGCTTGAATTCCGGTGGCAGCGATGATTGCGGCAGCGTTGCTAGGGCTTGTACACGCGACGATCTATCCGTCCGAGGTTCAGAGGACTACGGGGCAGTGGAGTGAGGATGTGTACGCACGATGCCGTTTGATCGGACAGAGGGCAGGGCAAAGCACGCCTTACTTGACGGACATGGCACCGTCTGCCATGTGCCGTCAACACAGGTTGCAGACTCGCCCTGTATGCATGCAGTTTGGCCGGCTGTCATGTCCCATAATGAGCATTGTAGACGAAAGCAAAGGCATCGCGCGAGGACAATACGTACAGCTACAAGGGTCTGTCGTCTGAAGGGCTTGAAATTGGCAGTTAAGAACTAGCGCCTGTTGACCGTTGAAGAGAAGGGTGGCATTATCGATGGCTATAGGACTAGCAGAAGCCAATGAAGCGGTGAGAATGGCGAGGAGTGCAAAGGTGAGGGGAGCCATGAGAGAGATCGATGAGGTGTCCAGAAATTATCGACAACCAGGCCGTTTGAGCTCCAGGCTCGGGGTAGGAATCGTAAAATGAGAAAAAGGTGGACATTGGGAGGCGGGACATGTGCCCACTTTTATAGCGGTCGAATACAAGAGAACGTGTTGTGTCATAGCACAGGACAATGCGACACAAACACAAGCGAGGAGAACAAAAGACAGGAAATAATGAATGAGCAAAGAGAAGTCACAATGGGCATCGTGGGAAATTGGTGGAGGTTGCCGAATGGACCGTGTTGTGTTGGTGGGACGTACTGTATCGACATACAGCATCACGAGTAACAGGCCTCAAAGCTTTGATATCCAACATGGTGAGTATTTTTCATCGTAAGTTGGATCTATGCATGTCCATATACCGTTCTATATTCTTTAAGTCTTGCGGATAGGTGTGGGACGGGATGGATGGCCCATGCTACTCTCGGATGCTGTGCTCCCCACTTCGACCCACTCACACGTTCATGACACGGTGCTGAAGCCAATGTATACTTCTTTCTACAGACAAAGAAAAGAAGAAATGGCGGCCGTAACAAGAAGGGTCGTGGACATGTCACCTTCCTCCGCTGCTCAAACTGCTCGCGCGCAGTCCCAAAGGATAAAGCAATCAAGCGTTTCACCGTGAGGAACATGGTTGAGAGCGCTGCAGTGCGAGATATCAGCGAGGCATCCGTCTACAACGGTGCGTTCCCATTTCCCCCCCTTTTATTTTCTTCTCTTCTTCTGTCTGTTCGTGATCTCAACTTGAATTACCCTTGTGCAGAATACGTTATTCCAAAACTCTACATTAAGATTGCGTACTGCGTATCATGTGCCATCCACTCACACGGTACGCATTTCTGTTATACTTGCGTCATTTTGGTCTTTATACCCTTGCAGTCGTTCGTGTCCGCTCGCGTGAAGGTCGCCGCAACCGCGCGCCCCCGCCCCGCGTTCGGTGGAAGGATGGCAAGAAGGTCAATCCTGCGGTGGTTGCCGCGGAAGAGGCCAAAGCAGCTGCTGCCAGGGGAGCATAAAGTATCGTATCACTGTTTGTGTAGTACCAGTTATCATGCATTCGGTTTCTGCTCCCTCTCTTTCTGCCGTTCTTAATGGGAAAACGGTGTAAGGAGAAAATGGGGGATCGCGAGCGTCGTTACGATGAAATGTTTCTTACACCACTATCTAGAAGACCGTCATCATGCCAAATGGCACAGTAGTGCTGCTAGCGAAAGCGAAGAATATGTTCTATGCCACTCTGAAATGTCCCCGACCCGGTAAGAAAAGCAGGGAAGGAGTGATAAGGTGTTGGCAGTTCAAGAAAAATACCATTGAGCACGTGTCTATCGTCTATGTACAGTAGTCGGACGATGCCGGCTCTTCCGACCATCCGACGGTCCGTGATCCGTTACGTAGTCACTAATCTCTCTCCCTTGCTCTCCGATGCCAAAGCTTGTGAATCCTCTTCCCCAGGCCCTTCCTAAAGAATGCGCGAAAGCGGCCAAAATCTGTGCGCTGTCCTGCTTATGTTCATGCTTTCCACTCATGATAATACCTTCCAAGTCAAGAGCTTTGTCGACAGTGGCAATAACGGCCTTGATGGCGTTCGTATATCACACTTTACGATTACCGCTTGTTCAACCAATAGTTCTCCGTTTAGATCATTCCTCGCTCTATCCTCGAGCGCGCTAGTGGTTTTGCTATCTTTACCATCATCAAGGCAGGCTTCCTTTTCTCCGCGCGCGGTGGAGCCGGAATTGTGATTGCGCGTTTGGACAATGGGTGTGAGCCCCTCTCGTCTGTCGACCCTCGTGACCGACAATGATCGTTCGCTTTCAAGCATGGTCCGCGCCAAGCGCCATCGGCCTTGCGGGTGTCGGTGTAGGTGGCCAGGCTGGTGCAGAGATGACAGACTTCCTCATCGTGCTCAATTCCCGCTCGGTCAGTCTTCCTCCCCTCAACCCTACTGCGCAATGCTGACTAATGCAACACCGTGCCCCGTGTTCGGAACTGCCTTTTCTTCTTACAGGCTGTTGTGAGTATCATCGTACCCTACCGATCATACTTAGAACCGAAAGTATGCCCTTTGTCTCATGACTTGACAGAGGTCGTTCATGGCCGCCGGCTCACTGACTCTCGGCGGTAACATGAGCCTGGCTGTTGGCCCTCTGGGTCGTAATGGTGAAGCTTCAACCGCTCTCAACACACACGGGAAACTCGCCGCAATGTGTGTACACGCTGTTGTGCTCGTTATTAGCGTTTGTCTGACGTCCCTTCAGGTACAGTTATTCGAAAACGCGTGGTCTCTTCGGTGGCGTTTCAGTCGAGGGCTCCGTGATTGTTGAGCGACAAGACGCGAATGCGCAAGCATATCATGCCAACGTCAGTGCTAAGCAAATTCTCAGTGGCGGCGTCACACCGCCAGACTGGGCGCAGTCTTTTATCCACACGCTTGAGTCCTGTACCAGCCCACCTGGCGGACGTGCGTGGGTGGCAGACGACCGGTCCTCACTTGGCTCGTCGTATGCGTTTGGTGGCATAGCAAGTTCCAACGCCCAAGTCCCGTCAACATTGCGTAAGCAGCAGCGTAAATCACCCGCCGCCCTCACTTTTCCTCCAGATTCGTGGGGCGTACGCGGGAGTTCGGGAAGTCACTTAGGACCTCCCGAAGAGGGGGCCATTTCCGGCTCAACCTGGGACTATCATCATCCTCCTCGAATCGATGATCCTCCTCCTTTCAAAAACCGCTTTGAAAGTGACTTTACCCCCGCTGCAAGTTCGCGTGCGCGACATATACCCGGTCAGTCGCTCGATTCTTCGATTGGAGCTAGTTCCACTACGCGACTGCAATCTGCGCATTCCCGATCGTCGAGCAGCACCGCGAGCGCCGTAAATCCATTCTACTCGCCAGCAGAACGTGAAAGTGATGGTTATGACATTACATCGCCATTTGCACCGAGCATTGAGGAGGAGGATAACCCGTTTGGACCGGGAACGCGAGCTGTGGATGCCGCGGTTGCACAGTACCGTGAAGCTGAGCGCAATCGTGTGCTTAGTAGGCCACTCGCACAAGGGGAGGGTGTCGGTCGTGCAATTGCATTATACGATTTTCGTGCAGTTGAGCCCGGAGATCTGTCCTTCTCAAAGGGCCAGGTCATTACTATCACGGAGAAGAGTGATTCGACAGATACGTGGTGAGTCACTGGTACTGCGCATTGCCAGTCGTGCTGACTTTGTTCTACCTAGGTGGAAGGGCCAAGTTGACGGGCGGGAAGGCTCATTTCCTGCCAACTTTGTAGAGGTTGTATGAGTGTCTCCCTTGGGGTAGCACAAGTCACAAGTAGTCATGCGGACATTGGATTACATAATACATTTTGTTTCCATTCGGACTGGACCAACCAACCGTGCTACTCGTACTACCGCAATGTCCTCAAAACGAAAATGGGACCAGGCCGCACCAGAGGAATTCAGAGAAGACCCTGAGTCCCCCGCAAAGGTTGCAAAATCGGACGATGCCAAGAACGCCTCGACCGCTGCTGCCGCAGCAGCAGCCATCGCAGCCAAAATCGCTGCTCAATATAGCGGCGGTGGGGCTGGAGGCGGCAACGGGTTGCTCGGACCCAAGGACATACACGACGGGGAGTTCACACAAGACATTGACATCAACGATGTGAGAAATCGGTATATGTTAACCAGGGGTTCTACGCAACAGCAGGTGTGTCACACCCCTCCCTTTTACGACGGACATATCTCACGAACGTTCGTATCCATTTTCCTTCTAGATACACGAAGAAACCGGGGCCTCTGTCAGCACAAAAGGAATATGGTATCCGGATCGTTCGAAGGCTACGGAGAAGGACCCTCCGTTGTACCTACACATATCTGCAAACACGAAAGAAATATTGCAGCGTGCCATCGACAAAGTCAATGAACTCATCGCAGTCGACATGGGTTCTCTTGTAGAAGATAAGGGAAGGCGCGAAAAGGTGCGTTTTCTTCTGCGCGATAGGGGGGAACTGTGCGCGCTCACGTCCTCTCAGCGTAAGTGGCCGGAGGAGAAAATCTTCATCGGATTGGAGTCCATTCGTAATTTCAACGTGCGAGCGAAGGTTGTCGGCCCTACTGTAAGTCCCCGGTGATTTGACCGGGGATTCCCCTCACGAGCGATTCGCAGGGCATGTTCGTCAAGTATATCCAGCAAGAAACGGGGACTCGCGTGCAGATCAAAGGTCAAGGATCTGGGTTTGTGGACCAGGAGACGGGGAAGGAGTCAGAAGAGCCCATGCACATTCACATAACGTGAGTTTTGTCTCAGCGTCTTGTTTAAAAACCGTGCTGACGGCTTCTCAAGTGGGCCCGAAGAGGGCCAGGTCGCACGCGCAAAGGCGTTGACCGATGACCTACTTGAGGTCGTCCGAGGGGAATACGCAAAGGTCAAGGCCATGTTGCATCAGCAACAGATGGAGCTTCACCAAGCCCAGATGCAGTATGCCTCTTATGGTATGATGTCCGTACGTACACACTCCATTCGATGTTCCTCCCTTTGATTCTTTCTTATTATTATTATCTTCTAACGATATTACTCACGCAGGGCTACGCGCCTCCACCCCCTTCGGCGGCGCCACCACCGCCACCACCCGGTGAACAACCACCGCCGCCCCCTTCTGATGGAGCCACGACGGGCGCGAGTGGTGCAAGCACCGCATCTGCAGCACCGGCTCCAACTGACATGGACGCCTACACGGCATATTGGTACGTTTTTGTTCCTTGCGAGACCCGGGTCACCCCTACAAGCATGTTTCATAGGGCTGCATATGGATACGACGTGAATTCGCCAGAATTCAAAGAATGGCAGGCGAGCCAGACGGCACAATACAAGCAGTATTATGCATCTCAGGGGTACACAGCGCCCGGCTCTGATGCCGCCGCTGCGGCTGCTGGTGCGGCCGCTCCTGCTCCTGCCCCGCCTCCCAGCGAACCAGCCCCGCCGCCGCCTCCCCCCTAGGGGCGTGGCTGTTGTTTACATGCTCAATCTGTAGATCCCATCTGTACATGTGCTTTGCGGCCGTTGGGCGTGGCAATATATGTGGATTTGCTTGTCGACCGGCATGCGGCGGCATGAGAGCGCCTTGGTCGGCACTTACGGTATGGAAAAGCTAGAATTCCAGGTCGTCATGCGACGCTGGTCCCCGAGCGAGCGAAGATAAGCGGGCCAACACATGCCAGGTGTCCTCTACAGTGGACTACATACACGCGAATGAGCCCCACTGTTATCCCCCTCTTTCTCTTTTCTGTGCTTATCTTGTACCTGTACGTTCGTTTGAACGATGCAAAACTCATGCAGCTGCCTCACGAGGTAGCCTCGGCCTTTTCCCCCAAGAGGCTCAGCGCAAGAGATGCATTAGAAGCAGCCGCAATCTCGGAGAGAACGACGTTGGACGCAAAATCGTTCCTCCCACCAAGAACGGGAAGAAGATATATCGTCGTTGGTGGGGTAGGTTGAGCCACCATATCTTTTGTGTGGCTTGCGAAAGTCGGTGCCACTGACCTTGGTCACCCGCTCCCCCTTTTCTCTGCAAAACTCATCACATAGGCAGGCTTTCTTGGTGGCTGGATCGTCCGCCATCTGCTCGAACGCGGAGAATGCCCGAAACAGATTCGAGTGCTGGATATACGCGCCCCCACGCGCCCCGACTTGACCTCCGGCTTGGCCAAGGACGTCGACTTTCATCTCGTCGATATATCCAACCGAGAGCAGGTCCAGCAAGCCTTCAATGCACCCTGGCCACTCGCCAATACAGCACCGAATCCCGATCCCGATCATGATCGAGATCCAGGTCCAATCGATGACCTCCGCGAGGGTGATAGTGATGACGGGGCGGACTACTCTACCGCGTCCGCGCTGTCCGCCGCCACCGACATCACCGTCTTTCACACCGCGGCGAATATCCGCTTCTACGAGCGCAACCCCAAACTGCTGCACCTGTCGGACAAGGTGAACGTCGATGGGACGCAGAACGTCCTGGATGCCGCGCGCGCCATCGGCGTGAGCGTCCTCGTCTACACCTCGAGCGGCTCCGTCTCCGTTCGCCGCACGCGACTGTGGCTTTGGCCGTGGGAGAAGCGACCGGTGTTTTGGGTGCAGACGATCGACGACGACGACGACGACGCTCGCCTGCCGCGACGCCACGAAGAAATGTTCTCGAATTACGCCGCGTCCAAGATGAAGGCCGAGAGGCTCGTCCGGCAGGCGGACAAGACCCCGCTGGCGGCACCACCGGCATCCGCAGGAGGGAGGAAGACCCGGGGTGACCAACGACTCGGACAACGACTTCTTCGTACGGGGTGTCTCCGACCCGGCAACGGGATCTACGGCACGGGTGGGGACATCCTGTGCGGCGCGTACCTCGCGCGGCAGGTCAATCCCTCCTGGGCTCACGACGTCCTCCAGAATTTCATTTATGTGGAGAACGCGGCGCTCGCTCATTTTTGCTACGAACAACGTCTGATCGAGAAGGCGCGTGGCTCCCCCAATCCTGATATCGGCGGGCAGACGTTCGGCATCGTAGATGCCGGCCCACCAGTCACTTATGGGGACGTCTACACCGTGCTCACCACCCTCACCGACGGGCGAACCGTATTCCCTCGGCTGTCCGTCACGGCCATGCTCACGCTCGCCCATGTACTCGAGTGGTTACACCTCTTACGGGCTTTCTCCGCGTCGTCGCCGAGTCCTTTCCTCCGTCGCTTCGGACAGTTTATCCCAGCACCCAACGGGGATCTCGTCAATCTCCAGCCCTCGATATTCTTCCTTACCATGGTACACCTCATTTGGGACGATTCGCGTGCTCGGATGTCTCCGGAGAAAGGTGGCCTAGGTTATGAACCACAATGGACGACGCTCACTGCACTGTGCAAGTTGGTGGCAGAGCACAAGAAAGCGAATGGGCTGTTCGAAGCGAGGTCGATGGGTGGTGGTATCAGCCTCGGATTTGGGTTCGCTTCAGTATCGAGGGCAGTAAAAAAAGTGACCGAGGATTTCGCTACGGATACTACTCTGCTCGATGAATGATATACAACCGGGTCAAGTTGACCCTCAGGCAAAGATTCAGTGCTGAGGGCTTCCATGCTGCATGGAAGCCGCTGGCGATCTATTTTAAATGTGCTCGTCTCTTACCGCTCCCCAAATTAGATTGGAGAGAATTAATTGGGCAGAAACGGCAAAAAAGTCAAGGAGTAGCCCACCGCGAGGGTCGAACTCGCAGCCTTCAGATTGCAGTGAAGTGACTGTGCACGCCGTAAGAGTCTGACGCTCTATCCGATTGAGCTAGGCGGGCAGCGGGATTTCAATAGGGATAAGATCTCTAGACCCTGTAAATTTTGGTACATGATGACAATCGCCGCACTTCTCAGTCAATTGTACATGCTGAGGGCAATATTCACTGTCTGTTATAAAAGAAAGCAATGCACGAAATGTGTGAGGAATAAACTATAACCTCAAGCGAATTAATTGCATGGGGACTAGATGTGGGATGGATAATGTAGAGGAAAAATGCAATAGTCGATCGGAGAGATGAATAAACAATAGCGGACTCCTCTACCTCATCTCAAGGTTTCGGATCTATACTGTAACCAGCCAGCGACATCGTGGACGATGATGCGGTCAATGGCCCTACCGTCGCTTTCGTTACGGACTTGGGATCGGGGGTCCCTGGTACCCAGAGCACATTTTTTTCGGGCCCTGGTGTCATTGGCCGCGATGGGGCCGGCGTAGGAACTTGTGAGCGGTTGTGAACAAGGTGCGCGCGGACGAGGTGGCCAGCGGCGAGGGCGCTGAGGAGGGAGAGCTCGCCCGCCATGACGGCAGCAGCAATAATGCGAGCGAGCTGTTGTGCATTCTGACCTGGCTCCGTCGGATGCGCGCCCTTGACACCTAACATTTCCAATACGGATTGCTGAGGGGCAAGGACGGTACCACCGCCAACGGTGCCAACTTCTATGCAAGGCATTGTGATGGTGACAAGAACGTCTTGACCCTCATTCGTTCTAGTATTCAAGTCAGCGCACATTCCCTGGCGGATATGACAGAAAGGCGGCTCACAACTCCATCAAAGTCATGCAGTTAGACGATTCCACATTCTGTGCCGGGTCTTGTCCAGTGGCAAGATAGACCGCAGTCAAGATGTTTGCGGCATGAGCGTTGAAGCCACCGATGGAGCCTGCCATCGCACTACCAACCAGGTTTTTCTTCGTATTGAGGTTGCAAAGCGCCTCTGGCGTGGTCTTCAATACTGCCTTGACAATATGACCAGGTATGATTGCCTCCGCGACAACACTCTTGCCACGACCCTCGATCCAGTTTATGGCGGCGGGCTTCTTGTCCGTACAATAGTTACCAGAGAGAGCTAGGACGATCATCTCCGGGAAGTACTTGCTCATGACTTCTAGCGCTTTCTCAGTACCTTTCGAAATCATGTTCATGCCCATTGCATCACCAGTGGTCGTTGCGAATCGCACGAATAGCGTCCGACCGGCCATGGCAGTCTTAAGCTTCTGTAGCTTCGCAAAACGCGACGTGCTCTCGAACGCTTCCTTCAGTATCGCAGTGCCTTCTCCCGAGTCAATCCACGCTTTGGCAGCTGCCGCCAGAGCAATAGATGGGAAATCAATAGCAGGTCCACGGGTCATGCCATCGTAGGTGACAACAGTAGCGACGCCGCCTCCAGCATTAAGGGCTTTGCAGCCACGGGACGTTGAAGCCACGAGCGTGCCTTCTGCTGTAGCCATGGGGATTGGGAACATTTTGCCATCAATCTTTAGAGGACCTGCTATGCCGAGGGGAAGGGGGATGTAACCGACGACGTTTTCACAGCATGCTCCCATAACCCGGGAATAATCATAGTGTGACATGGGTACGTCCGAATTCTCCAGGGTCTTCGTTCTAGACGACCGTGCTGCAACCTCTGTTTAGTTACGATGCCGATACCAACCGGTGGGTGTACGTACAGATTAATGCCCTTCGAATCAAAACTGCCCGTTGCAAGTCGCCTAGAACTTTCTCCAAGGCATATGCTTGAATTTTACCATTCTGAGCCAAGAGGATGACCTCCTCGTCATTGAGTAACGATAGTGACACTGAGACCGGGCGAGGACCATTCTCGAATATGTTGATACACTCTTCCAACGAACGTATGGGTGTTGATGTCTCCTTTGTGCTGGGCTCCTCGTCTTGTGAATCTGACTCGTCACCTGTTGTGAATGTAGACTGCTGCGCTTTGAGCTTCTCATCAACTGAATTCAAGAGTGACGAGATTCCATTTACGGAAGGCGGACGGGGAACGGCTGGCACAGGGATAGGTCGGACAACTGCAGGCGCAGCAGAATAGACTGCCACACTTTCTGCGCGAGACTCGGGGAGGGCTGGAATAGGAGCAGGATGAGAGTATGAGGCCATGGTTTGCTTCTCTTGGGTTCGGTCGACGGCATTGAACCGGACGCTCTGGGGCTGTTGGACGCTGCGAGTGGAGCCGGTTCCGGTGGAAATACCCTTGAGAAGGTAGCCGTTGAGCGCGACACTGACACCAAGGAGTAGCACGATCCATTTGGATAAGATAGGATCACCGACGAGCCGAGTCCACGAAGACATGAAATTATCAATCATATCATCAGCATCGCGTCCCTTGGTCCTCGAATCTTTGGGAAGGTGTGGCGAGATGATAGGCACCATGCGCACATGAACCGGCGCTGATATACGCACAGACAACTCAGGTCCATTGTGAAGGGCTGCGAGACTAGAGAGGGATCGCTGGATCGAGGGGCTTGTGATATCGACGGTGCGGAAATCAGGTAGGACATCCATAGTATAACCAGGGTGTTGTACTTGTTGAAGGCGGGTTACAGCCGCTCCAGGGGTGAACGTGGCGCACAGATTCAATAGATGGAGCGAGAGGAATGAGACAATCTGGATGGCAGCATTAATTCGGCACGCTGATGAAGGGAAGGTGCGGGGAACCGTACCAGTAATAACTTTAAGCGAGCAACGGGATTCTCCTCCTTCCCGACTTTCTCCTTGGACTGAGACCTAAGCAATGAACCTTTTACGCCCAACAATGCAGCCGAGGTTCGCTGCCGCAGGCTAAGTTTCGGCATCTGAAGTTGGCCGTTCACAATCACGGGGGGCTTGCCATTCGACATGGATGACCTCCGCGATGACAAGGCACGGAACATCTTGATGCGACGCACCTGTTAACAATAAGACCGTATTGTGAGTAAATCACAAGACAGGACAAGGCAACAGCCAACCCCCCAAAACCCCGTTGCACGTGATGACAAAGGACTTGGAACGTACCTCGATCATAACGCTTAGAATAGCGACGTAGAAGGTCGCAGTTGCCGCACAATCTACCGTTAAGAGCAAGGCTGCGAGAGCACAGAATTCCTTCAGCCCGCCGACTTTGCTATATGCACCGATGAGAAGTACGGCAATCTCCAGAGCGTAGTCCCGAACAATAATATTGCCGACTTTATCAAGAGCCTCGACGATGAGGTCTGGGGCTGGTTTCATCTGACCACGCAGACGGCCTTCCTGGATGGCGGGCTGTATGAGATGGGGATGACCGAATACCGCGCGAGCGAGGCGAAGGGGCTTCTCGAATCCGACTGTACAGACCAGGAAAGGAAGAGCTTCGATTAGGCTCACAGGGTCGAGGGGGATGCGAAGGTAACTGGCAATGGGTAAGGCGACCATGAAGGAAAGAGTTGACGATGAGAGGATGGCCGTGGTTAACCAAAAGTTGGAACCCAAGCTGCGAGACGCAAGGAACAGGCGGATGAATGTCGTGTGCATCAGTACGTATCCGGCAAGGACGAGCAAAATATCCAGATTGTCTGCTTTCTAAAGCAAGGAATGTGGTGAGGCCATATCTACGGGAAACCAGGGAGAATTATACTGACCTTGGCGAGGTCCCAGAATCGAACCACTAGAGTGCGTGCAGCGTACACAACCCATTTGCCACTCTTCATCTCTGCAATTGCTTCTTGTTCGGGGTTCTCGACAATGTATTTGATGGACCCAAAAGCATCCGAAAGGAAAGTACCTTTACTTGTGAGAGCACTGATGAAGTCCTCACGACCGCCCGCAGCAAATGCGAGTGTCAGTGTTTCCGATTTCGGGATCTCTGAAAAGGTAGATGTGAAGCACGTTTCTTCATCTTGGTTATTCCGGACCGAGTGGCAAATATCTGTAAAGGATTTGCCAGAAGATGTAGGGAAACGGTGGGTGAGGAAGTGGGTTATATTTTCCAAAGAGCTAGCAACCTGCGACGACAGTCTTGGACTCTCACCAATCTGCATGAAAGAGTTAACGCGTGTAGAAGCTAGGAGAAATGGTTTCACGCGCCTTCTTTGCTGTCCTACCATCGAAGGACATGGATAGTTGCTGAAGGTCGATGACAGAGAGGCGATTGGGCTGACGGACGAGAGCATCGTACTCCGTCTCCGGAACGGCGACCCACTCGTTGCCACGCAAGAGCGCATGTGATGGGCGCAAGGGTGAGAGGGCGGACGGGGCGAAAAAGGAGGAATGCTTGACGGCGGAGAGGACATGGAAGTACGACAGTGTGGCGAGAACGAAAAAGAACACGATGGTTTCTATGGGCGAAGACCCGGCATGGATCGAAATTGGGCGGATTAAGGCCCTCATTGCGGGCAAAGGGAGACTCGGGGATTAGCAGCTATTGAGAGCTAGGAATGGTTGAGAAAGGGTCGGAATATGCGGGGGAGGACGTGGTAGGGGTAAGAGACTGACCGTTGCTAAGAGATAATAATTCTCTATGAATAAAAAGTAAGAGGAAAAAAAATAAAGGTATGGTGGGTCGTACGATGGAACGAAATAAGAATGGAGAGAGAGCGGGAAAGGAGGACGAGAAAGCCGAGGCAGGAGAGTGGAACGACAGGGAAAGGGACATATTTATTGTGTTGTGAATTGAAAGTTGACAAAGACCCCGGAGAGTGCGATGCCTGCCTTCCCGTGAGTGTCGCCGATTACGCCACTTGGTTACATCTCACTCATCGGCCCAGCCCACCACCGCATTCATTCACTTCCCTAACCTGATCCGACCACCTCGCTTCTCCATCTGGCCTCGCTCGTACTGATCTGCCATTCAACTCCACTGGCCCGACCCTTTCTCCCTCTTTGGTATCCTCTCTGTTCCTGGGAGATATTTTTATGGTCCCCATCCGCGTCGCGGTATCCAGTTTGGTCACCTTCTGTCCAAACCTTCCGAAGCGCATACGATGCGATATCATTGATTGTACCATCAGTAATACTCTTTACACTTATCACACTCCGAACAATTACCATCGTTCGATTGAGCTCACCTCGGCCCTTTGCACGATTACCGGTGCACGATTTCCGGTACCATCTGGCATATGTAAGTGCGTACTGTTCGGCGATATGCACTGCCTCCACCCCACATGAGAACGCCTTCTCCACGTCAAACCTTGCTATGTTCCCAGACTAGACCCCGGCATCGTACTAATCCCTGTCGATGTACCCTCATATCTCAGCATGCATTCCGGTATCCCTCATTCATCGTAACCGAAGCCGAATAGCCGGATGCGAGATTGTACGGTTGCGATCTCGGATTTCGGTCGTGGCAAGCAAGACAAATTGATCCTGCCATCCTGTAGCTATCTGTGTCGCCTGACTAATCCGGATGAAGTGACGATAATGGGGGCCTCGTCCAAAGTTAAAGTAAAGTTATCCCAGAGTAATACGGTATGGCACACAGTGCTGGCTCTCGCCCGTGCATAAGGTGTATTGCGTCTCATTACGGATCGTATACAGTCAAAGCAGAGAAGGTAATGTCAAAGACAACGAGGTAGGGCAACCGGTTACTGTATTAATTCCAGTCGTTCAGCACGTTCATTGCAAGGAGCGATTATGGCACTTACGAAAGTGAGAGCTGCTCCCTTCGTTTTCTTTTCTCCCCCGAGCTCAAAGCTATAGTATACCCTGAGATATCGCACCAGGAGAGGGAATGAAATCGTAGACGCACTGTTTGCAGCGTTTGAGGGCTAATTGCATCTTATATTTACACACAGTGCATTCCAAACGAAGAACAACCTTCTTGGTTGTCTTGGCCTACTCATTCGAAGATGCTTAATGCGTCCACCGTCAACATTTAGATACGACATGACACACCTTCTTATGAAAGACGGGTTTGGTCTGCCCTCCATAGCCCGACTGCTTGCGGTCGTATCGACGCTTCCCTTGTGCGGCAAGAGAGTCTTTACCCTTCTTGTACTGTGTTACTTTGTGAGGGCTGCCAATGAAAGCACATGACCAGTTTGGGCAGACCATAAAAAGCAGCTTTCACGACATACGTGTGCTTTCTGCAGTCTTTGTGAGCGCAGACTGTCGGAGGCACCATGATTAAGCAGTTCCCTGTTGCGAATCTCAAACGAACTCACACGTCCGGCGTGTCCTATGATGCCAATTCGGTCAGTTTCAACTATCCAGCAAGAAAGTGGTGCCTCCTGGATGAACGCACTTAGGGATATTAACCATTTTTGTCGCGAAAAGCGGCCAGGGGATACAACAGGGATGTGGTCAATGTCTGTCAGGTAGTGTACTCAAACTACGGCATCTTCCGCTGCCTTGGTGTACTGCATAGTTTCACACTTTGAGTTCAAACCCCGCGCCTAGAAGTCATCTATGGTACCATTCAGGGACTTCCTGCTAGCGCTCTCATCTCGATGGGAGATGCCTTCAATGGACACAGTGCTTGAAGACTTAGTGCATGGTATGGAACTAGTACAGATCTTGTTCTATTCGCAGGATTTTCCCATGTCTCTTTGTTCTCAACTGCAGCATTGTAGTCAGCCCTCGGGTCGGGTGTGAGTCGATCCCGGAGCAGCGCGCTCCCGGCACGCACGGCTATTATTCATTCATGGGCATCAACTGCAATCTAAACGCCCATAGCACTCACGGGAGATCCATTATTCCATCCGAGACGAGTCCGGAGGTAGATTCGTGACCATCATTTTTATAGGAATGTCTCTTCCGAAACTTGAATCACGACCGAGGTCACAGATTCCAGTGCTGATGGGAATGGTGGTTTGACGGTTAGCCGTCGGTCTCGTCAGGCTTGGGTCAGGAATGTGGCAACTGCCCGATCGCTGCGGAGTGGCCGCGACAGAACGTGTTTTGTTTATATCTCAGTGAATCGCTTGCCTACTCACTCAAATTGATACAGGCTCTCAGAGCTGCTAACAGCAGCACTGGGTGAGAAAAGGAATTGTTCCAGTGGGAGGATGGGTAGCACAGATTGTTCTCAAAAGCGGTGGACCACTGTATACAAAGCACAGCTGCCTCCCATGACACAATACCAGAATCTAGTCATCAACGCCCTGGGTCTTCAACAGGGCACCTTGCTGCTGTGAGTGTATGACTGCAAGTTGGTCTGGTGTCTTGAAAACCGTTGACAGATCAAATTTTTTATCGCAGGCCAATCGAAATTCGTCGGCTCGTGGCGAACCGATATCCTTCAGGAACGACCACACATCTAGCGCTGTCTATAGGCGAAGGCATTGAGCTGATATGCCAGCTTCAATCGTAGACAATCCCTCACCTTGAGAGGTAGATTTGTCTCGGGATTCAGAGTACTTAGCACCACACCTTCGATCTCATCTCTGGGGCTACCTAGGATCTGTAAGGCTCGTGCTGCCCCTAACACAGCGCTGGCATTGACTGAATGTCGTTGCAGATACTGTGTGTTGTACGCTTCTAATGTCGCCTCGCTGCTAATCAGAGTTTCCAAGGCATCAGAAACTACAGTCCGGACTGGAGATGGAGGCGAGGACGGGAGGGACTCTCCTGGAGGTAGACGTCAGTAAGGTTTTCAATTGTATGACGAGACCACAGACGTTGTTTTCGGAAGTGGACAAGGCGAACATGCAACTCGGGGTGATCAGCACCGAGAACTGTTGCACGGTTGAGCGCTCGAATGGCTTGTAGGTATTTGCCTGGATTATGATAACTCAGAATGAAGAAGTATGTAGGTCCATATCACTCACCTCGCCTAACAGCGACATCGTATACCGTAACCCACAGATCAATATTGCTTATTGATAGCCGTACCAAAGGGGATAGCAGTTTCCATGCGCGCTCGAGTGGTTCGGGGCTTGTTAGCAACTTGGTGCCATCAGGGTCGTCGTCTTTCTGGGGTGCTAGATCGAGACCTTTGTCTTCATTTGTTGACGTAGCCGCTGCTGTTACGAGGAATGAGTGATGAACATTATCACACAGTGGTTCGTCCGTACCTTTCTTTTGCTCCTCTTGTTTCTGCTGTGCCTTTTTAGCTTTTTTTTTTGCCTTCTTCTCCTCTTCCGCCGACAAGCCTGCGGGGACGAAACGTCGTCTCGTCGAAACTAGGGAAAACGGACCCCTTACCCATTGACAGCGCTTCCCTCGCGCGAGACGGGTTGTCAAATAGTTGGACATAAATCTGCATGGTGAAGCAATGACGTTTAATTCTGTTGCCAACGGTGCCCGATACTGTCGAGGAACCCTACCTGTGACGCTGATATGGCACAATGAATATATGCAGGATGAGACCATAACCGATCCTCCCATGATAGGAGGCTGCGTAATTAAGTCAGCGACAATTTGGGCCATCACTGACGTGCATACTTCAAGTATATGTTTATGGTAAACTTTCGTAAGGAATACCCGTGGAAATCGAATTGATCATCTTCGAATTCCTCAAATATCTGCGCATGTGGTGATTTAAGAGGGGAGGTTAATTTCCTGTCATATCAAAGACAGCTGACCTTTCGCACGGCGTGGTACTTTTTAAGGGCATGATGTAGTTTGCCTTGACGCCGATGTGCGTTTCCTTCTTCAATAAGATACAGCAGAGATTGCATCTCTTCTAGGTCAGCACCAGGGCTCACTGCGTCCTTCTGATATTGGAACACACGGAATGAGTAGTAGACATAGGGAAGGCGCTTGAGATACCTTCGTGAATAGGCCAAATGTGTCATTAGCTTCTTCGATAAGACCAGCTCTGAGTTTGTATTTAGCTGATTTAGTATTCAAAAAGCGATCCTGGCCATCCAAGAGCCGGGCTTCATTGACCGCAATTGAGGCCCCATGGTAATCTCCAAGACGTTTCAAGATGCGACCTCTCAGGGTGTGGAGCTCGGGAAGAGTGGGTGTATGGGTAATGGCTAGAGATAGGAAAGACAGTGCATGCGGGTGCTGACCAATATGAGAAAAGTGCTGGGCAAGGAAGTACAACGTCCAGAGGTAGGTCGTCGGCACATCACTGTCTGGCTCTGACCCAGTATCGTTCGGGGACTCATCCGGGAGGTATCCCTCTTCTAAAGACCCCCGGTAGCATTCTACCAGCTCCTCGATGATAGCACGTTTTTGGGTATCTTGATACAACGATTTCAAATCAACGAAAAGAGAGGGTATGCCTTTTTTTAACCCGTGAAGTAGATAAGTGTTCGCCAGGGGTCTAAAATCCTCCACTGAAATCCCGAACGGCAATGAGCAAGATTCACGGAGTGAGGCCATGACTAACCTGAGGTCACCATCAACTCTAGTCGCTTAGGGGTAATAGTGCGAGGATTCTGCATCGCGAGGTCTTGCAACAAGCTTAACGTAGTGGGACGGTCTGTAGCTGTGACAGCTCCTGCCGGTGATCACCTGATGAATGAAACATACCGAAAGACCTAACAAAACTCACTGAGTTCGATGTTTTTACTATTAAAGAACCCGTAATAATAATCCATGTTGTCTGGATTACATTGGATAAGGGCGCGCCAGGCCTGCTCAGCGTCTTCACCTGGTCCTTGCTTTGACAATAATCGCGCTATCATCGGAGGATAGTCAAGCGAAGCGTAGCAACGGTGACTCAAAGCCGCACCTCTGGTCTCCATGACGCCAATGCGGTCCACAATGGCCCTGGATTTTGCATTCATATCAAGAAGTGTAAGCGCCTCGGCCGATTCGCCCATATCTTCTAAGACTTTGACATGGTAGAGAAGCAAGTCCGACTGTTCTGGATCGTAGTCTGGCACGTTCTAGGATGTGGTGAACGAGAGATAAGCAAGCAGGTGCACAGACTGGGGCAACTGTCGTATGTACCTTCAAGGACCGCCCGTAATGCTCCAACACCCTTCTGGCTTCGGGAATATTTCCGTTGAGGTGGTATGCCAGGGCCAACCCAATCCAATTTTGCCTCAGGTTTGGTCGTAGCTTCAGGAGAAGGAAGCGAGTGTCTACAAGGCCGTCATAGAGACGAAGCTGCGTCTGAAGATGCGCTGCGTCCCGCAGAATGTTCATATTTTCCTGATTCAAGCATAGAGTGGGTATCGAATCAGATCTATGATCTCAACCTGCAGAACGGACATAGGCGGGAAGGAGGAAAGAAACCGGTGGAGTTTCCGACACGGACCGACAGATCACTGTCGGGTTCGCTCGTGCCAGCTACTGCGAGCGCCAACACCCTGGGAACGTAGGAGCACACGCGAAACCCCGTTCGCAGGGCCCGATTTCAACTCACCTTGTCAAATCGGAGGGCCTGAGTGTATGATTTCAACGCCTCTTCGTAGTTCTTTTCGCCCTTTTGAATGAGGCCAAAGACATGCCAGACAATGTGGGAGGTCAGGTCCAAACGAACACCTTTCTTGACAAGTTCTAGCCCCTCCTCCCTCTTTCCCATATGGGTTAGAATAAGACCCTTCATACACAAAGTTTCTGGTAAGATTACCGGGAATCAGACCAACTTGTCCATACGAAGACAATACGGACCTCCGTGTTCAGGAAACTTCTTGAGGATCTGGTCGGCTGTTTTTTGACCTTTTTTCAGTTGACGAGACTCATAAAGATTCAACAGTTCCCTGAACAGCGACGATTCCTTAGAAGGAAGGGCCCTCTTGGCAGGTGTTGGGGTCATGACCTGAGTGTGGCTGGGAACGAGAGTGAGTTTGTGTGTGGTGGAATGGGTGCTCTTGATAATTGTAGCCTGTTATGTAATCCACCAACAAGTGCACACAACGCGAGCCGCGTCTCGGTCAGCGCGCTGGCTAACTGAACCTTCTCTACAGTGTCATGGTAGCTCAAACTCGTGGAGGTGGCCAAGCCTCGCCGCAAAAGCTCAAGTTTCACGATAAGCTCATTGGAAAGGGCCTTTCTACAGATGCTCTGCTCAAGAAGCTGAAGAGTCTCCACACCCAGCTCGCGGAGCTGGACCAGGACCGCGTCGATACAGGTACCCTCGCCACGGCCCGCAAGGAGTTGATCCATAACACTATTCTCCTTCACAAGGATCGAGGGGTAAAAGCCTTTGCGGCTTGCTGTTTGGCCGATATCCTCAGACTGTTTGCTCCTGACGCTCCTTACACACACAATGAGCTCCGCGACATCTTTCAGTTCTTCTTCCGCCAGCTCGCCACGGGCCTCAGGGGTTCGGACTCTCCATACTACAACGAGTACTTCCACCTTCTCGAATCTTTGTCCACTGTGAAGAGCGTTGTCCTCGTTTGTGATCTTCCGAACGCCGAGGAACTAATGGTCGACATCTTTCGCGACTTTTTCGCTCTTGTCCGCCATGATCTCTCCAAGAAGATCGAACTCCATATGGCGGACGTCTTGGTAGCACTGATAGATGAAGCCACCTCTCTTCCATCCGAGTTAATGGACATAATAATGGCTCAGTTCCTTGACAAAAATGTGGTGCGTAAGAGTATCCTTTTCCTTGCCTTGCCTGCGCTTTTCTGCGCCGAGGGGCATAATGCCGCATGGCCCAGTAATTGGGGATGCATGGCAATTACACATATGGTCAGTGGACGCTGATCACATTCATCCAGGGGCTAGACAACCCTGCCTTCCGCCTAGCCGTTCAAGTCTGTAACAACACGTCAGATAGGTTGCAGCGGCATGTTTGCCAGTACTTCACGGAGATCATTGTTCAGCATGCGCCGGATGAAGAACTCGACGATATCAGAAAAGCGCACGAACTTGTGAAACAACTCAATAAGTTCTGTTCTTCTCTTCTTCACTTGGTTGTTCCTCAGCTGGAAGAGGAATTGCGGGTGGAGGATCTGACATTGCGCACAATGGCAACGCAAGTTCTCGGGGAGATGTTCGCAGATAAAGGAGGCGCGGACCTGCTCCGGAAGTACCCGACGACATGGAGTCTCTGGACTCTGAGACGAAACGATAAGTCTCCCAACGTTCGCCTAGCCTTTGTGGAGGCCGCCTATGGGCTACTCGTTGGCCTCCCCGAGCAAAGGGAGGTTGTGGAAGGTTTGTTATTCGGATTTTGGCCCGCCGACACAATTTCATCGTGTCGAATGCAGAAACTCTTGGTGCTAAGTTGCTCGATCCCGATGAGAAAGTCAGGGCTGCTGTTTGCAAGCTGTATTCACAATTGGATTACGAGACTGCATTGCACCATGTCTCGGAGGCGCAACTACGACGCGTTGCCGAGCGAGGCCTTGACAAAAAAGTAACATCATTCTGCCTCCATGTCTCCTTTACCATTCACGAATTCTTAGCCTGCCGTCCGGATTGAAGCCCTCAACAGCATTGGGAGGCTCTACGGTCTTGCGTATCCCGAAATGTGAGCTTTTCTTTCCTTTGATAATCGTAATCTTATTTTTGCAAGTGAGAATGGTGACCAAGGTGCAATCAAACAGTTTTCCTGGATTGCGCAATCTCTCCTTCAGATGACCCAGTCACAGGAGGTCAAGTAAGCTCTCTATTTTGCTCGATCATAATACTATTCTCATTATATATCCCTAGGGCTACTGCTGAACACACCTTGGCTGAATATGTCTTCCCTCTCATCTCCTCGTCTTCCAAAGAGAACGAGGTAGATGAATCCATTTGGACAGACAGACTTCTCACGACGATGAAATTTCTCAATGAGAAAACTATCGGCTCTCTAATTAGCTTCTCTGGGCTTAAGATTGCGTAAGTACCCCCTTGTACATGTCTATTCATTTGCTGAAGCTGGCCTAGTCGACCCTCTATATATGAACGTTTTGTTCAGTGTTGCAAAGAGAACAATGTGAGTTTTGCCTAGAGGTTCGAGCCCACAGTGCAAGGTTGAAGCTTTAAACAGGGTGGTATTATCGACGAAAATGAGGAGGAGACACTTCGCAAGTTGAATATTTGTATCCAAAGGCTCTCGGGTGCGTGCCATCGGCATAGCGGGGTCCTCACTGACTTTCTCTCAGCCACATTCCCTGACTCTCAAAAAGCTGCTGATGATTTGCTCGCATTCGCTAAGTTAAATGAAGGCCGTCTTTACAAGCTTTTGGATACTTGCATGGACACCCAGACCAGTCTGAAGTCCTTGGTTAAATCATCCGTATGACCTAACCTACTCGCCGTTTCAATATCTAACTAGCGTTCTCCCTTTCAGCGAGAGTTTCTTCGACGCGTAGAGCAATCATCGGCCGGGATACTCCCCACCTTGACAGTATTTTTGCGACGGGCGAGCCTGTGTTTAGTTAATCAATCATCTGTTCCGTCCCTATTACGGCACTTGCAGAAAGGTGACCCAACGGGTGATGGATATGGCACGAGTCAGGCCCAGCATTTGGCAAACAATGCGCAGACGATATTGACCTTCATCTCTAAACACTGCCCGATCCTCTTCAAGGCCCATGTTGGTGCATTGACCAAAGCGATTGCCGACGAGAAGAATGCGCGACTCATAGGGGTTTGTCTTCAAGCTTTGGCTGCTCTGGCAAAATGCGATGGCGATCTTTTGCCTAGGGACAAGTATGATGTTGTTACATTCTCCCACCGAGCGACAATTGACAACTTGTGACCAGGCGAACGAATGAGCGAGTCATGCGATTCGCTGTCGACTCCAACCATCAGCATGCCAAGTATTCTTCCAGGCTCCTCGCTGTGTCGAGGAGTAAAGAGGATATTTGTGACGATATTATTAGTGTATGCCCTCCGCTCTATCGGGGTTCAACATACTGATAGGCTCATTGTATAGGCCATCTCCGAGGATCTTAAGAACGTAGATGACCAGAAGCTTCTTGCGCATGTCACAGTCCTGGCAGAATTCGCGCAGAAGGCTCCAGATGCTTTTGAGAGCAAGAGCGAAGAAATCATGAATTTTGTCGTGAAGCAGATCCTCATGAGTCCCAGTCCCCGTGACCCGGTCCGTGTTTCTCCGGCCTTCTTTATTGGCGTGGTAGCTAAAAGATGTCCCCGCTATAGGATGAAATGGATGTTGATGCCGAATGGATAGAAAATTCTGATGTACCACCTTCATTAAGCAAGAAGATCGTGGCCCTCAAAGTCTGCAGAAATCGTTGTCTGGCTCATGCCGCGTCGGACACTGCATTGGACGTGGCGACGCCCGTCCTCAGAATGTTTTTTGCGTTGTTAGAGTATGGCGGATCTCTTCATGCTAAGAATGAGGACAAGTTGGTTCACCACACGAGTACTAAAGACCAAGCTAACGGCATCATCATAGCCCAAAGGTCAAAGCTCGTATGCGATTGCAAGCAGCTGTGTCTTTGCTGCACCTTTCGACAGTGCCAACGTTTGCGAGTGTCATCTCAAACAATCTCGTTTCGCTTGCCATTACGATACAGGTCTGGACTCGTATTGTGCGGCTGTGCTCACACTCACCCAACCTGCAGGACCCTTGCTACCAAGTTCGCGACGAATTTTTGCGCAAGTTTATCTCTCTCGCCACCCATCAACAACTACCCCCTCACTTCAACGTGATACCCTTCCTGACAGTCCATGATCCGGAAACAGATATCAAGGACATGGTGCGCAGGCGTTCGTTATCCCTTAAGCAGACATTCATATTCTTTAGGCAAGAGCATTTGTTTCTCTGGCATATCGTGCATCGCCATCGAGTTCGTATTCCAATACATTTCGGCTGAAATATAATCAATCTTCGCTTTTCCAGGTGTCAAGCTGAACTATTTCGAAATGATTTTTGTCCAATTCCTTCATTTGCTCGCTCATCACCCCGATTTCGCCCTTACGCAGGAAAGTGTGCCTGACATGGCTAAGTACGCTCGTCCTTATACTCTTCCCTATGACCACAGAAGTGACGTTGTGGCACCAGATATATCGACTTCTACCTTGGATCTGTGGCCTCCGCAGAAAATGTCTCGTTACTGTACCATCTTGCTGGAAAAGCGAAGACTGTCCGTGATTCAGAATCACATCTTTACAGCGAGGTTCGCAAATCCCTTATTGTCTCCCATACCCGAGCAGGAAATGACAGAGCTTTTAGAATCTCTACGCCCTCAGTGAACTTTCGCAACACATTATCAAAGACTTAGCGAGGCGACACTCATGGACCCTGCAAAGCGTTCCTATGAAAGTCAAGCTACCCCCCGGCATCTTGCGTCCTTTGCCGAATGCAGAAGCAGCTAATAAGGTACCCACCTGTGCTGCTATATATTGCTCTCCCGACCTGAACTTTCGCACAATACTCAATATAGATTTTGAAACAAGTGTTTCTTCCTTCGGAGGCACTGGACTGGCTCAACCAGGCCAGGTTACCAAGGCCCAGTGCAACTGAAGTCAAGGCCTCTGATCGTCCAAAAGCTATGCGCAGGTCTACGGAGAAGCGAAAAAAAGAAACTAGTCGGACAAATAGTCATGCGAAGTAAGTCGTCCTGCACTATTTTTTTTTTCATCCCAACAACTTGCATGTAAGGCGACTCCGGGGCAATGGTCGTAACAAGCGCGGAGATGATAGCAGTGACGAGTCGGAAGAAGAACATCCCGACTCTGATGATGATGATGAGGAAGACACCGGGGATGACACAAGTGATTCTGTTGGAGATAGGCCATTGTTGAACTCCGAAGAAGATCCCTCCGCGACTCGACGACCTGGACGTGATGCACGGGCTCGGGCAAAGGTGATATTTTCTTTGAATGCTATCGTTTATGCTGACTAGCAAACCAGGCAAAAATAAAACGACACGTACAAAAAAAGACCGGGAGAAGGGGATGATACATACCGGCGGTGTATGTTTCCGGATTCTTGAGATTTGCTATCGTATTCAACGCACACCCGCTATGTTCCCCCTCGACTATATACCGTGTATTCTCAGGGTCAGTGTACTGTACTACAGGTCGTGTCATTATGTTATACAGCTTGAGTTATCGTGTTTTCTGCAAAGGAGTTGCTCGGATCTGATTTATTGTAGATCAGTGGTCATGTCTCTTAGTCGCTGTCTGGACTCATGTTTATCCTTGTTGGATGATGGACCAGCCCTTTTTTGATCAACATCGCCAGCCCTACTTCCGCTGAGATATGGTACTACCGAACGCTGACCTGCTGTGCGGGCGTCCATTACAGTAGTAATCGACATGTCAGGCAAGTGACCTAACAATATGGACGACAGGTCAAGTTTTCTCGGGATGGGACTCAGACCTGGACCTACTCACATGAGTCAGACCACGGGGATACCCAAAATGACCCGCCAGTGTCAGATGTAACGACATCACCGTGATATTTGTTACACTTCTCTCACCTACCATGACACAGGTCCCCTGCAAGAACATTGTGGTAATTGGTGCAGGTGGGCTGAGATATCCTCGGGGGTTCCTAGTTCTAGTTTACAGTTTTCTGCCACAGGTGTTATCGGTTTGTCCACAGCAATTAGGCTCCAAGAAAAAGGAAATTATGCGGTTGCTATTATCGCCGAAATGTTCCCAACAGACCCAAAATGCATCAAATATTGCAGCCACTGGGCAGTGAGTCTCAGTTGCTCGTCTGACGCATTTTCGTCCCTCTCAAAGCACACAGGGTGCGCACCATGTATGTGCTGCAGCCGTTGGTGACTTGCAACAGCAAAGTGAGGGCCGTCTTTCCTTCCAGTCGTGAAATAAGAAGTTAAACTACTCTCAGGGTTCGAAAGGGAAACGTTTGACGTCATGTGGGAAATGTCCAACCCAGGTGGTGAAGCTGAAGGATGTTTCCTGCGCGCACTGCAAACCGAATACTACGCCATAAAGGATAGGAATCCCGATCTACTTTCGTTCTGCCCATCTGTACGTCGTAAATCGTGTGGTTTGACCGAACTTGCTTATCTTCATCCAGTTTCGACGGCTGGAACCCTCAGCATTTGCAAACGTGCCCGAGGCTATCTCAGCTGTATCATTTTCCACCCTTAACATCAATACGCCAGTGTACCTCCCTTACCTTCTCTCTCGGTTCCTGAGGATCGGTGGGCGTATTGTTCGCGCATCTATCCAACACATTGCACAAATTCTGGAGGGCGGCGTGGAAGTGTTTACGAATGGCAAATCTGGGATGCAGTCTGTCGATGGCCTGATTATTTGCGCCGGGCTCGGTGCGCGCACATTGGGAGGTGTGGAAGACAGGGACATGTATCCTGTTCGTGGACAAACAGTGTTGCTGCGTGCTCCGTGGGTCACCGAGGGGCGATCTTTCGTCATCGAATCGGGGTCTAAGACTTACATTATCCCGAGGCCGGGAGGCACGGTAAGCGACCATGACGGTCCCATTCTGGACGACGATAATGTGTTCACATAGGTTGTAGTTGGTGGTACGAGAGTTGCTGATGACTGGTATGCTCCAATACTTCCGGCAGGCGCGGTAGGTGCTCATCTTTAGGCCTTAGGTATCCCATTCCCCGCCCTGAAACAACTGTCGACATCCTCGAACGTGGCCTTGCTCTCTACCCTGAACTTGCGCCTCCATCGGTACGCATCGAACGAGAGCCAACGGTAGAGGACCTGAAACCTCTCATTATTGAAGAAGGCAGTGGCCTTCGTCCGGCGAGAAAGGGTGGCATACGTCTCCAGTCCGAGTGGGTTCGCGTCCCTGGCCCCGAGCAGCGGATGGTACCCGTAATTCATAACTATGGGTGTGGTCGTTCCTTTGGAGTCATTAGGCCCTCTTATTGACACGCGCTCTGACAGTCACGGTGGGTATGGATTCCAAACGTCATGGGGATCAGCATCAGTCGCAGTCGACTTGCTCGAGCACGCTCTCTAGAGGGTCACATATGGAGGGAGAGTTCATATCCGGATCTACTGTATGAGTACGACTACGATGAAGGGACGCCAAACCACCATCTAAGCATCTTGTATTTACCAGAGGTATCGGTGTCAAAGTCGGCACGCCCAATGAAAGGTCGATTGGCAAGAAGGAGTGGCATCCAATGAACGTCATCGGGCCACATAGAATCGTATGGTATAGGAGGGAGACTGGGGTCTGGAGTTTCTGAAGTCTCTACGGTCTGATGGTCGGTGGCTGAGAACCACTCGGGCCGCATCTCTTCTGTCCTGGGCGAGCCGCGTTAGACATATTGTAGTGGTAGGACAGCAGAAGGGAAGGAGAAAAGACATACTCGATCAGAGTCCCAGTGTAGACGTCTGTACGATAAATCTCAATCTGAAACGCCCATTCCGGCCCACCCTTGCTGATAAAAAGAAGAGTTCCGCAGTGGTTGAGTGGTGCCTCAACACCACACTCCTCCTTCGTTTTGTGAGAAAGATGTCATGAGGAATAATGTTGAACACCACAGGGCGGACCTTGAGTTCACGAACAGCTGCTTGGGCAGGTAATTCCCCGGGCTCTACTTTACCACCGAAGCCATTATAACTAGGTATACCTCAATGAACCGTTGACACATGATGCTGGGATCACTCACAAATTCGCACCAAATCCACGTTTCTTGTATCCAAGGAGAATCTACGAGTTCGTGCATGGTAAGTAAGCGATGGTGTTGCAACAGTTTCATTACTAAGGGAACCTTTCGAGGAGGACCTGGCAAGACGATAAAGGCATTTGTGTACAACTTTTTGGAGGTGAAGGTCAACCAGTCATAGTCTCCACCGCTGGAGGTCTCTACGTATTGAGCCACATCAGACTCGTCTAGCAAACCTGGGGCTGGGGAAGGAGACATGGAAGAGTCGTTGATGACATAAGCCGGCGCTGTCCGATGCCCTCCTTCAGCTTCAACGCTCCTTCAACACAGTACACTCAGCTGTCCGTCCTCGCACAACTCGATCCTCTAAATCTTCTGGTAGATACCACCACTCGCCTTTTAAACTCGTGTCGAGCAGGGGATACCGTTCCAACCGTTTCTCCATGCTTCAGAGTTCGGGCAAACGCGTAGCATCGACCCCTCCACCTGGTGCCGGTGTACGGCCAACGAAGAGGCAGGAGAGAAGCTCTTCTCCTGAAGAGGGTGAACTAGATGATGCCGACCCTCCGCAATCCCTGCACATTCCCTCCCCACGCCTTCCTTCTGCTCCAGACACGCCTCCGCCTACGTCAAGATACTCGGTCAAGGTCAAGCTACCATTCAAGACCAAAGCGAACCCAAAAGCAGACATCGAGACGGGCGCTGGGATGCCTAACAATTTCAAGGGTATATCGGCGCCTGCCATTCCTGACTATTACTCTGTCCCACCGGAGCGGTCCTCAAAGGATGGCTGGCGTTCAGGTATTGAAGCGGGAAGAAGTAGGGATACCGGCCAAGCTTATAGTAGAGGCTGGAAGGGTCGCCTTTATGCCAATGAGCCACCGCATCGTGATCGCGAGCTTGGCGACCGACGTCGGGATCGACAACCTTCGGGTTCTTCGCAAGGCTCTCCTGTCGGCGACTATGGCCGACCTGGCAGGTCGAAAATCCGCACTGGGACGCGCTCTAGGTCATCTTCATCGGGATCCATGTCTTCATCAAGGAAACAGACTCACAGATTACCACCACACCGCCCTACCAGAGGCTCGCCATCACCACTACTTTCTCGTCGTCACGACGGAACTCCCGATTCTCGCGACTTGTGTGACCGTTACAGCACTCACGCACAGTCCCGGTATGATTCTGCCAGTGATTGGCGTCATGACGCGCGGGGTCACTATCGCAGAGAACCGCCGGAGAATTATTATGCCGGCGACTACTATGAGTCCCCAAGACCACCATATCGTGACTACTACGATCGGGGCCACGAAAGGGACTCTTATGGGCCTAGGTACGAGTCCACTCATGGCAGGCCTATGGCCAATGACTACCGTCCAGTCTCCCCACAACAACCCTCCCTAGTTCGATTACCGCACTCACCATCACCCTGTCCAACTCAAACACCTCCTCAACCTAGATCACCCCCCCCACCTACCCCTCCACATTCAGAGCTTCAAGGACTGCATCCAACAATTTCCTTTCCTCTCCCGAAAAAACCCCCTCCGCCCGTGGTTCCCTGTTCCCTGTCTCATCCTCTCCCTCGTTCACCAAATGGCGAGAGGGTGCCCGGAGACGAAGCTGACGCCTTTATACCTGACAAAGGTACCCCAAGGACGAGTGAAAATTCTAAAGAGATCCAACCTCCCCGCCCGATCCGTCCCCCCCTCCGTCGTTCCCGGGAGGAAGAATACAAGGCCTACGGCCGAACATTCGTCGGCTCTGGCCAACATGATGATTATGACACCATGACTAAACTAGGCGAGGGCACCTTTGGGTGCGTATTCTTTCTCGCCGCCAATGCCTGACGCTTATATCCCTCTCAGGGAGGTTCATAAAGCGAAGCACCGCCCGACTGGTAAACTTGTTGCTTTGAAGCGTATCTTAATGCACAACGAAAAAGAGGGAATGCCTGTGACAGCGTTGCGAGAGATAAAAATACTCAAGGCTATCAAACATCCCAACGTCGTAGAACTGCTGGATATGTTCGTCGTTCGTGGTGGGTTGTTAGTCGTTTTGTTACTCGTGCTTTGTTCATCAGAACTAGGTAATGGCAAAGACAGGCCATTATCCGTGTACATGGTATTCCCGTATATGGACCACGATCTAGCCGGGTTATTGGAGAACGACCGCGTGAAGTTGCAGCCGAGTCAAATCAAGCTTTATATGAAGCAGCTTCTCGAGGGCACAGAATACATGCATAGAGTGCGTTTTCACTTTTCAGGCTTAGCAAAGTATTTGACATCTCCGTACCCAGAATCACATTTTGCATCGCGATATGAAGGCAGCGAATCTCTTGATCTCGAACAGCGGTTCTCTACAAATCGCAGACTTTGGTCTAGCACGATCGTTCGAACCTCGCTCAGCAACTATTGACACGAACGCTGGGAGCTCGCACAGGAAGGAACGACGTTATACAAACTGCGTCGTGACGCGATGGTACCGTCCGCCTGAGCTTCTCCTCGGGGCGAGGAATTATGGCGGAGAAATTGACATCTGGGGGGTTGGGTACGATCAAAAATCGTCTTATCTGGTAATTCGTTGACACTTGTTCTCAGATGTGTACTTGGAGAGATGTTCTTGCGACACCCTATTCTTCCCGGAAACTCGGACTTGGACCAACTTGAGAAGATATGGCAAATGTGTGGTACTCCCAACCAGCATACCTGGCCAAATTTCGATACCTTGCCAGGCTGTGAGGGTGTGAAGCATCACAATCAGCATCCGAAACGCCTCAAATCCGTCTTTGAACAGTCAGTGATAACTAGAAGTGTGGTCTGTACTTTCGGCTGACGGAATTGTCGTGAGATTTGGCGCGGAGACTTGCGATCTCATCGACAAGTTGCTCACATGTAACCCCGCGGAACGCATTACTGCGACGCTTGCCCTTGAACATGATTACTTTTGGACAGATCCGCTGCCCGCCGATCCCAAAACGTGGCGTTCCTTCTATCTTCGTCTTGTAGTTCCTTTGCTCATATTCTTCCCTAAGATTACCCGTTTATGAGGCCTCTCATGAATTCGACAAACGCGGGCGCCGCCAGCAGCCTCCGCAGGCCCCCATCGCTCCTCCACGTCCCACTGAACTCCCACGCCTCCCACCACCACCACCAATTGGCAACCATATGCTGCCGTATCATAACCGCGGCCATCCTACTCGGGATAGCTTTCGTCCCTCCTTACCAGCCCGACCCGGCATTCCACCACCCCCTGGTCATCAAAACCCGTACCCTCAGCCCCTTGATTATGGAAGTGGGGTGTCGGTGAATCTTCCCCCCATTCACTACCCTGCACAGGGTCCTCCGGCACCATATCAACTTCCGACTGTTCATGATGTCTCGCCGCAACCTGATCAGAAGCCTCGGATCTCACATCTACCCCCACGACCTTCGATGCCATTAGGAATGGATCGTTTTGGAGATGGCCGATCACGCGGGGGAGGAAGGGACAATAATGAGCGCACTCGGGGAGAGCGAGATCGTAATCACGGCAGATTGAACTACGGTTGATTGCGTCCTTGAGGGTTGTGACTTCATGTATAGTCCCGATTTGCGCTGTTCCATTACTCCTGCACATCCGAAACAGTGTGAATTCTGCTGTGAGTGAGACAATGGGCACTCTTTGCGTGATTGAAGGAGATATGTATAATTGTCGGAGTTGGTGTTCTTATCTTATCTGCCTAACAACATCACCGTCAACTTGTTCACTCACTGTACAGTGACTTCGGTCCCCTCTCCTATACAGTAGTCGCGCAAGGGCTCTTCATTTGCTCTCTGATCCTGTTCGATCCAAGAATAGAGAAGTCACAGAATCTACAACCCATCTTATCTAGCGTGCTCTCTACGATTGTCATGTCACCACTAAGCAGAGCACGAAAAGCTAGTGGTACCCCTCAAGCTCCAACGACATTACGAAAACAAGCCCATGGGTATCCGCACACCGATAGCAGAACTGGCATATTTCCTATTGCGAGAAAGTCGGCACACACTGGGGCGTCACAAAGAGTACTATTATCATTTTTTTACCCTGCAGTCGTTTCAGTTCTAATCTTGCTCCAGACAGTCCATGCCGTGTCCAATTCAACAGGAGCACAGAATTCTCAAAGCGGTCTGATTTCATCCCCTTCTATTGTCCCAAGGCTGCTGACATTTTGTACAGCTCCACCTGTTTTGATCACGTCACGCCCCTACTCGATTGCTGGTGTGGCAGGGTTCTATCGTGGAACCAAACCTACTGTTACCGGGTTTTCTCAGCCTGAGCGCAGGCTTAAACCTGTTCCACACAAAAATGTTGGCGCTTCCCGCATCAATAATGACCCCAAGATGCCAAAGGATGCGAATGCGTCGGGTCGAATTCCTGATGGCACCGCAGCCAAAAGTTCAGCCAGACGAACTAGAGCAGTAGCACAGGTGGCCTCAAGCAGGAAACGTTACCTTCTCACGAACCAACACCGAAAGTACTTCGTTGCCTCCGATATTTTATTGAAGATGGTCTCACAAAAGTACGAACAGCCAGGTTGATGGTGCTGCCTTTGCAAACATCGTATTTGGGAAGACATCGTCGAATAAATACTATCAGCTAGCTGTTCAATGTGGTGAGTATGTGCTCGTAGACTACTATTCAACATCTCAAATTGACGTCTGAAAGGTAGCGATGAGAATAAGGCCGCGCTAGAGCCTACAAACTACGTCATGCCGAGTACCTGTAGCGCACCTGGACTAGCTGTCGTTGATGATAACGACGCTGCGTGGAAGACTATGATAGCATCATTCGGAGCTCTCTCATTATCGACAGCTGCCACCTCCAAGAAAAGACGCATGCCGTTTCTTCGTCGCAATGTCAGAACTAGCTTTCTTCGACGCTGCAAAACAAAGGGCCTCACCATGGACGTTGTCTCGGCCCGAAGACGATTACTGACCGTCCTTTACAAATTTCCTATAGATGTCTCCGATAACGAGTGGGACAGCGAGGTGACAGAATTCTTGGTCCACGAAGTGAAACTGTCCATAGACGATTTAGTTTGTCCCTTGTGCGACACCTTGGGCCGCCTTTTTACGAAGGAAATACTGGAAGCACATCTGGAATGGGATCACCTTGAAGTGGAGGCGAACTGGCGAAAAGCGAAAGACGGTGTCAGTCGTAAACCCCTGGTTGGATGTTGTCGCTTGCTCACAGGTGCAGAGCTGGGTACTTGCGTTGGAGCTTCCTGGGAATGACGTGCTGGTTGATGAATCGGAAGATGACGAATCGTCACGGCAAGTAAATCAAATACGATTTATCTCATGATCTGCTGATCTGGTTAGGAAGCTCTTCACCTATTGACCCTTCCGTTCGCCCTTGGTCACCCGTTGGTGCTTCACCCTCGTCAGACACAACCCTCGAGGGGCCACATACACCTGTGGGTGAGACCACTACGCGTACGGAGCATCCAGGCCCGTCCTTCTTCGAATTCAAACCAGAATTTTCGCCAACCACTACTTCCCGCACCGCTTCTTTCATTTCTGATGTAGTCGATGACGGTATTCACCAGGCGCCGAGTGCTCTGGATCCGCTCGGACCCCTTGGCCTTTATCCTTACCTGATTTCAAATGGGCAAGACGACGATGAGAACCTGATCATCTCTTGTCGCCCCTGTGGTCCGCGGCTTTTTGATCTCGTTGCGGGATATCCCATGTCCGACTATGGATTAACCTCGTGGTCGCTTTTAGAGCGAGATGAGGAGCTGTTCGAAATCGATGATATAAGGGACGAAGAAAAGGCAATGCAGGCATTATGGAACCGATGGATCTTTTCTAAGCGACGGTGCTTTGACCTCCTTTCTACAATTGCTGCCTTGCTTACAGGTGATTGAAAAGTCGGTATCTCTTGGACCCCCACAAAGCAGTGATAGAATTTGTGGATTATTTCCTGCCTACCATCATGAAAACAGCAGGGTGGAAAGGCATGCGCGTGTGGCTATTGGTACGTTTTCCTTTCTTACCCATCGGTGCACTCTGATATTTATTACCCCCATGATCGCAGTTACTGGCCAAACACAAATACCTAACAGGAGATGACGTCGTTTCAGTGATGGATCATTATGAGAAGGTTGCGAACATTGCAACATGACCGCGTTTTATGCCCCTACTTTGACGGAACCTAAACAGACTAGTATAGCTAGCCCGAGAACAACGAACCATGGGACGGTGGAAGATCATTTGTTTACTGTACGACAAATGTATCTCTTCGCGACCTTCTAATACAAAAGACTGGCTACTCTAAGCACCGCTACGTCCTAAAGCCTTTCTAACTGAAGTGTTGCCTAGCTCGGGAAGAAGATCTGCTCCAGGCAATGAAGGTTTAGGTAGAAATTCAACGAGTATGAGCCAGGAGAGGTATTTGGCCATCAACGCGTCTGACACTGTTTCACCTCCTGTATCACCGTGACCTTTAAGCAAGGTACGCATGTTTAAATCATCAAGGTCAGGGGACTTTGTGCTGGTGGGCAGGTCATCCAGCACGAAGTGGAGGAGAGGGAACAACGCGTTGTCCTGAACTTCCATAACGTGCTGTTCCAATTTGCGTCTCCAGACCAGGTATTCGCATCGTTCTGCCGCGAAGCCGTAGCGAGAAAGAGAAGAAAAGATGGTGTTGTAGGTGGGAAGAGGGCGTGCTCGTACATGGAGGACAGTCAACCCGGAGCCAGACTGTGGAGATATCGCAGCCAGTGTGGTACAGAGGGCCACGTGGTCAACTGGAACCATGTTAATAGAATTGTTGATATCGGGGACAAGCCCAAGTTGAATGCATCCCTTTGCAAGGCGCCAGATGAAGTCGTCCGTATTTGTGACTGAAGCGCAAATTGATCGGTTTAGTCCGACTCATTCAACTGATTTTGGACACGTTACACACCTGCAGTTGCTGCATCTCCGACAATGTATCCCGGACGAACAATATAGCCACACAGGCCCCGTTTTCCCGCGTCAAGCAATAGCTTTTCCGATACCCACTTAGATTGGCCGTACCCCGTCTTGAGACCCGTGCGTGAGCCATCGAGGGTGTCGTCCTCGGGAACACCATCTTTTCTCTCTTGCAACAAGGATTCGGAGAGGCGAACGTAATAGTCTGTGTCAATAGCGGAAGTGCTTGATACAAAAACAAATTGCTTTGGTTTTCCTGAGCATGCAAATTCGATTGCCTTCAAAGTCCCTAGGACGTTGGCGGAGCGCAGTCTATCGTATGGATACACCCAGTGGACCTTTTATAGCAGTGAGTTGATCGAGAAGACATGGGATAATATGGCAAATACGCTTACCAAGGCTCCATTGTGAACCACTACGTCCGCTTCTCCAGCGACACGATCCCATACATGAGCGGTGAGGCCAAACGCTTCTTGATCTAGGTCACCTCGCAGCACTTCTAATCGCGCAGTACGAACCCAGCTCTCGTCCCACACACCACGATCGCTTGCGCTCTGCTTTAGACGCTCGGCAGCCTTCGCATCGGTCGATGAACGGACGATGCAGATGACTCTCTTGACCCTCTCGTGCGATAGGAGACTACGCAATATAAAAGAGCCAAGGAATCCGGTAGCACCCGTGAGAAAAACTGTGACGCTTCCCCCAACAGCAGGGAAGGCGGGCTGAGGGTAGGAGGTTCGTAACGTTGTGCGAAGGGTATCGAAGTCTTGACCATAATTTGCTGGATGCTTCCCTGTGAGTGACACTTGTGTGTCATTTGGAGCTACAGGACCCATCGAACTGGTGAGCCCAAGATCTGCAGTACGCAAGGAGTCTATCGCCATGGACAATCCCGTAATGGTGGGATTGTCGAATATCAAACCAAGGGGTGCATTCACGATGAACGTTTTCCGAATCTCGAAAATAAGCCGCGTGGCAAGGATGGAATGACCACCAAGGTCAAAAAAGTTCTCATCCAATGGGACCGGGGATGGCACAGATGGGAGAATTCGGGACCATATAGTCCGCATGGTCTGCTCGGTTGGACTAGCAGCACGGCCATGCGATTGAGGTCGCGCAGCGTACGCATATGCAGTGTCCGGGAATGGAAGGGCCGGTTTATCGATTTTCCCATTCGGATTCAGCGGCATCTTCTTCAACGGTACCAATACTAGAGGATGTGTATTTAGTATTCGCATCGAAGCTGGCGTGGAAACATACATGTAGGTACGCTGTAGCTGGGAAGCTTTGTCTTGAGATACCCCCTAATATCCTTGATGAGACGCTTATACTTGTGGATACCACCAAAGATGTCCCTCTCGTCCGGTAGATCGCTGGTAAAGCCATCGAGATCGGGCCCTTCGAGCGGAACAAAGTAGCTGACCAAAACCTTCTCCTCATCTTTGTCTCTCCGGACCAGCGTGACGTTCTCCCTCACAAGACTGTGTTGGCTGAGGTGTGTATCAATCTCTCCTAGCTCTATGCGGAACCCCCTGATTTTAACTTGATCGTCGGCGCGCCCAGTGCATTCCACAGTGCCGTTTGGCAAGTAACGACCGAGGTCTCCAGAACGATACATGCGATCACGAATTCCTTTCCAATGTTTGATTTCTGGGCCGGGGAGAGCCCCGTTAGGTGGATGAAGGAGTGTGTCCTGTCGCTGAGCTGTTGCGGAGAACCAGTTTAAGACGAACTTTTCGGCAGTGGCAGCCGGATCTGAGTATCCCTCTGCTAGGCCTCCTGACCGTACATAAATCTCCCCAATCTCTCCAATCGCGCAAGGGATATTTTTGTCATTCCTATTCACGATGAGAAGCTGAACGTCAATCATGCCTTGGCCCGCCGGCATGATGTCCTTTTGTGTAGCCAGGAACGTAGAATCTTCTGAGACGCTTGGTATAGCGAAATAAGAGACAGCTCGTTGGGTCTCCGTCGTTCCGTACATATTTATGATGCGCACATTAGCTGCCAACGACTGGAGGCGGGTGCAGTCACGTTTGGTCAGGACATCTCCCACAAAGAACGCGTTGAGGAGGGAAGGAATTTGACGGATGGCTTGGGCCGACAGAAGCTGTCCCATGGCCGGTGTCAAGTGGGTTACCGTCACCTTGCTGTTTGCCATCCATTCTGCCAGCCGCCCAGGGGTGTTGATATCATCAAAGGTCGGAACATGAAGTTCAGCTCCAAAGAACAGAGGAGTAAACACTGAGATGGTGGAATAAGTATATGGAGCAGAAAGAGTAATTGGCTAATCTCACTATCCCGCTGAATGGGGTCGTGGGCGATACCACTGAGCATGGTGAATTTAGAAGTCTGCCCAATGTTGAACTCGTCGCCCATCCATGGGAAGAAGTGAGTCAAACTATAGTGTCGACCTTTAACTCCCTTGGGTATCCCGGTACTCCCGCTCGTAAAAGACAGAGTGGCAACGCTATCCGGGCCGAGAACAATGTCTGGGTCTGTGTCTTCCATGGAGTAATGGGGGAGGAGAACATCCGAATCGCCACTACCAGGTCCTCCAACAATGGTGCCATCTGCGTAAAGTTCTAATGCGGGTACTTCGACGCAAACTTGAAGCTCGGAAGCTATGAAAGCTCGGACAGTGGGGTTGATCGTCCCCGCACCTTTGAGGACAATTAACCCACGGGGTTGGGCAACGCGAAGGTAGATATTCTGGCGAGAGGGAGGGTATGCAGGATCTACAAAGTATCACTGAGCGGCTCGCGAGCTTGCCATTTGTTCGGGACATACCGATGACAGAAAAAGCCGCCCCAACCTTCAGCGTTCCCATAACCGCAACCACCAAGTCAACGCTGCGATGGGCGTATATCATGACTATATCTCCGGACTTGATACCCCCGGAAATGAGGTGATGGGCAAGAATATTAGATGCCCGAAGTATTGTCCCATAGGAAAAATGACTTCGCTCTTGCGGCTCGTCCAGGTTTGTTGCAGGAATGCTTTGTACAACGCAAGGCCGTTGTGGAAAGCGGCGAGCATTTTCTGAAAACACATCCGTGATGGCACCTTTCCAATCACACCAATTTAGGTCCGCGGTTGGATCAGGTAGGTTCGTTCGTTGCGGTGGTGTCATCAGAGAGATGGACCCTACAGGCGATAACGGATGAGGAGCAGCTCTCCGGAGAAGGGCAGAGAGCTGATCAACAATACAAGAGATACGAGTTCGAGTGAAGAGGAGTGAGTTGTATATGATGCGCAAAGCTATCCTAGGGGCGATGGATTCATGGATAGAAGCAGGGGGGCGAGTGACAAAAAAACGTGATATCGGAGGTGAGACCGGTGGACTGGACAAAGTTCTCCTTCTGCGCGTCCGTTTCATCGAAGAACCTGACGCGGAAAATAGATCTGGAAGTTTCCGGAAGATCTTCTTTATCTTTTCCAAGAGCTCGTACCACAGCTTCGTAGGGAAGAGAATCCTGTTCAGCTTCACGCTCACCCTGCTGAACTTTTTTGACGACAGCCCAGAACGGATCGCTGGGATCGACCGATAGTCGAATGATGAGGGGATCCTTCGCGGACGCAGAGGATGAACCGATGACGAGATCGGTATCTCCTGTGTAGCGATGCAAAAGGACGGCGAATGTGGAAAGAAGTAAATGAAATGCTGAAGGACGACCGGCCACTGCTAGGTCACCCTCATCGTCAGCAAAATTCTCTTCATACAGGGCGAGCTTTAGCAAGCTGAGCGATGTTTGCTCCGACAGTTCGGCGAAGTGAACTACTTCGACAGGGCGATGTGCGCCAGAAGGCCGGGGATAATCCGTGGGCAAGGATATGGAAGGTAGGTTATTCAAACGGGAAGCTATTCGTGCCGTGTTTGTAGCCATGCCCATGAGAAGATAAGGAGAACGGGGACTGAGACGATGACAGATGGATGATGGGAAGGGGTTAATGCATATATCTCAGGGCTATCCGACCGGCCCGAGATGATCGCCAAGTAAGGTTTGGTTTAGGTTACGAAACCTTGGGAAAATCCGATACAAAAGGATGCCATACAGTGGGATGCCATACAGTACTGGGGCTTTGTGTGCCCTACATATGATCTAGCACGTACTGTGGTATTTGATTGGGTCGGTCGCTTTCTCGTCTTATATTTTTATTGACGAAAAAGACATTGGCTATATGCATTCATCATCAGAAAACGATTCGTCCACAACTTCCATTTCCTTGCGAGATCCCCCCTGGGGAAAGGGGATGACGAAGCCCAAAGCGCCGCCATAAATGTTAACCATGGCACCTGTAGCTTATTTCCCTCTTAAAACCGTTCGCCGATGTCATGGACGAGTACGGCGATAATATAATGATACACTGTGTGAATACCCATCCCCAACTGGGCCGCAAGGCGTGACATAAGACTCTGATGCAGATGCATTGAGGTTAGGGAGAAGGCGCGGTTCCCCGACTTCCCATATGTATGGATTTTTTTTTTTTTTCATTTACGGGATAATGAGGTCGCCGTTTTGACAACTGAACGTGGCCACTCATTGGATTGAATGGGGTAACTTGATTTACGCAACGACGCTTTTGTTACACATTACACTTTATTCTCCTCTAACCACTGGTAGACACAGACATTGGTTCTCAGACTCACCACAGGACCTGAAACTTTACCCGCGTTCTGACTATTGTGGGACATACGGCAACGGTTCAAGCTTTCTTGCAGGTTCAAGGCTTAATGGCAATCTTGAGAGCGCCCCTACTGTTCATCTTGTCCAAAGCGAGTTTGTAATCCTCTAGCTTGAACACGTCGGTCACCTACAGACGTGGTAGGATGTCAGCATGAGCACGAACCACCCCACGAAGTCACCCACCATGCCAGAGACTCGGATTTTCTTACTGTCTAGGTAGGCCACTGCGCGGGGGAAACAAAACGTTTGAGAGAATGAGCCAATGATCTAGAGAGGAGTAGTTCAAGATTCTGATTAGACACCTGACGTCTAGAGCTCTAGAGGCGCACCCTTATCTCATCACCAAAAATCTTCGAGGGGGGCCAGTGGACAAGGGCCTTGTTCTCGTACACGCCATAGACCATCAAAGTTCCCCCCCGTCGTACGTAGTTGATTGCGTCGTTAGCTATTTTTTCAACTCCCGTAGCCTCGACAACGACGTCAAAACCGTATGGATTGTCTTCTTTGAGTTTGGCCCACTGGTGTTCTGGATTCTGTCGATCGAGCTCGATATACTCGTCCGCAGCATCGAGTTGTTTGGCGATGTCCATTTTGATACCTTTGTTCGCAGCAAGTGTGACTTTGCTCGCTCCATTCAGTTTGAGAAGTTGGGCGAGGATGAGGCCGGTGGGTCCTGCACCAATCAGGAGAACCTCGACACCAACTGGGGCATTCAACTTGTCCAGCCCGTGAATGGCACATGCGGCAGGTTCGAGGAGCGTCGCCTCTTCGTCGGTGAGGTTATGGATCTTATAAAGCTTTTGCTGCGGACTGTTTCAGGATGAGAACCCCTCAGTGTTAGAAAGTGGATTAGACACGTACTAGGTAATGTACTCCGCAAACCCGCCTTCAGAGCTGACACCGCGCGCACGGAAGTTCTCACATAGAAGAGATTGACCCCTGCGACAATAAAAGCAATTATCGCACTGATAGCGGTCAGCCGAGTCACGATCATGATGGCGCCAAGTCCTACCGTTATGCCAACATCAGCCACACATCGGTCACCAAGGGCGAAGCCTTTAACGTTTTTCCCAACCTCGACGATGGAGCCAACTGCTTCGTGCCCGGGTATCAGCTATTGAGATAGAAACAGTAGTAGTGTGAAGGAGTGGCCCCAATAGTAGCGAGAACGGCTTCACGTACAGGAAATGAGGAGATGAATTCACCCTCATGTATGTGGCCATCAGTGCCACACATACCTATGATTTGCAACTTGAAGGTCAGCGATACCTAAGACATAATTGGAAGGGGATGACACGAACCGCAGCTGTGGACTAGAAAGAAGCGATGTCGGTGAGCGTGGTTCGAGGATGAACTTAGGCAGTGTAGCTGACCTTTGAGGAGGACTTCGTCATCCTTGATTTGTGGGATTGGGACGTCCTTGATAACGAAGTCTCGTGGCTAGGTGTGGTTGAAATGAATTTTTGAAATGGAAATATTGCTCAGACATACCGCATTATACCACAACGCCTTCATAGTTCCCTGGACCATGCTGAATGGAGGATGACCTGTGCACTGCGGGTGATTCGATGTGCCCGTCTGGGGTGGAGTGGGGTATGGTATACGAGGAAGGTGTCCGAGCAAGACCACGGACTTATATGCGACAAAAGAAGGGTGGTGATGTCATCGCGGACATTTATCGCGATAGAAGCAACCGTGGGACGGGCATTTACGGGTGTACTTCTTTCTTAGTGTCATTCTCATGCCCATGTTTCTTTGGCTCGGACAAATCGCGACGTGGCATTCCACCAGTAGTGTCCAGAGACCTAACACCCTATGTATTGGTGCGTATACCTTCGTCACCAGATAGTGAGCGAGCTTGTCTCGGTGATCTGAGACTCATTGCCATTCGAGTGCGCAAATAAATGACCAGGCTAGACTTGTAAGATGTAAGACTATTATAGTAGATTTAGTTATTAGTTATTCGACATCAAATTACGTTATTTGAGTTATCGGATCAATTTTCATTGTCGAGAAACTCGGGAGGAGTTGTGTGAAAGTAATGATTTCTAATCCTCCAACACTCTATTTTGTGGTGGAACAAGAGGTGTAACAGAAGAAACACATGTAATAATTCATGCTCAGGGTTTTGAGAAAGGCAATTCAAGGTGGGAATGAGATCTATACAGGAAGGTGCTAAGTGTGCTAGAAGCAGCTACTGTATCGCAGACAAGCTAACATAACAAACTTTCATTACTAACCCAGGACTTAACTTACATTATTATTTCTATTGGCTTCATAATACATAACAGTATATGTAATGGCTCTTTTGATTTTGAAGAGAAAAGATGTTGTGCAGAGATATGGAGGGATTTTGCTTTCATCTCATTCTCTTTCCATATTCTAGATCACTCCTAGATCTGGTGCCATGATAACAGCTATTTTCCGTTTTCGGGGCATTGCCCATTATGTAATCTAATTTCCACATGCTCGTGACAAACCAAATCTGTCATTTAGACTGCTGAGCAAACTTATCAACGCTTAATTAAAGCCGAAAACACGTGTTGATATTGGATGGATGAGACTGGCACAACAGTACACAACACCTCAGGTAAATTATTCCTTTCATAATAGACCAACATATGGTCAATGATTGCAGTTTCTGCTAACATGCATTGTTCACAACGGCGTGTCGTCTAATCATCCCGCACAAGGACCGCTCCCTTTGTGAGAAAAGTAAATCGCTATGATAGCCGGAGATGAGTCGAAACGTCACGCGCTCCGCTAACTAAAAACAAACACAGACAATATAAGCGAACGAGTGGGAAGTTTCAAAGGAACATAAATCTAGATGACGATAGAGAACCAATAGGCCTATCATGCGGCGGCACGCTTCTCTTCGCTCGCACTACCACTGCTATCACCATCCACATGACCATGAGGATGACGGGGCTCCCGACCGCCGCTGGTCGCATTAACCCTCTCCCGTTCCAACCCTCCTTCGACGTCTTTGACACCGAGATCTTGCTCAAGGCCAACGTAATCGTACGCGAATTCACCCATATCGTAGTCGTCCATTCCAACGATCTCCGCCTCTTCATTGCAGCGGAGGCTAAGGCCCGGAATGAAGTGCATGACCCAGAGTATGATGGTTGTCATCACGAACGAATAGCCAAAGCCGGCGCAAGAGTCAGCAAGCTGCCATCCCAGTTGGACGAAGTGTCCGTCGAGCCAACCACCAGGGATATTGGCTAAACCGTCGAAGCCGGCAACAGATTTCTGTGCGAAGATCCCTGTGAGCACCTAAGTTGGGCAGGCGATGCGTTTCAGTATTAAGCGGGAAGTCAACTGAGCTCCAACATACGTTTCCGACTATGCCGCCGACGCCATGGACGGCGAAAATATCGAGGGCATCATCGTAGCGAAGGAAGAACTTGAGCTGAGTCGCAAAATTGCAGAGTGTCCCTCCTAAAACGCCGAAGGCAACAGCGGCAGCTAGTAATTTCCTTTAATAAAGGAGTCATGAACTGGAGACGAGATACGTACGAGACCCGACATAACCTGAACCTGGGGTGATTGCGACGAGGCCTGCGACAGCCCCGGAGCAGAAACCAACAGCGGACCACTTGCGCTCGAGGCGGTAATCCCAAAGCATCCATGTCAAGCCACCCACGCTCGCGGCAAGGTTCGTGACGATGCAAGCTTGGACGGCACGCAAGTTGGCGCCCAACGCTGACCCACCGTTGAACCCAAACCAACCAAACCACAGAAGTACGGTGCCAAGTACAACATACGATGAGTTGTGCGGTTTGTAGGCCAGACGGGGAGTACCGTAGCCGCGGCGCTTTCCGAGGAAGATGCTGATTGCCAGGGCGGCAGTGCCGGATGAGATGTGAACTGGGGTTCCTCCTGCGAAATCAAGGCCTCCGCGCTTGTTCGACCAGCCGTTGGGATTCCAGGTCCAGCAAGCGATGGGGTCATAAACAAGTGTCGACCAGACGAAAATGAACACTATGGCAGGACCGAGACGCCCATGTTCTGCAAGCGCACCAATGGCGAGCATGGGCGTGATAGCGGCGAACATGAGTTGATAGACGCAGAACATTAGGGACGGGATCAGCACGCTCCCGACGGACGGTTTGAGAAGAACGTTCTTGAGGCCAAAGTAGCCTGTAGGTAGTGGTCACGTTCTGCTACTAAACAAAGAGGTAAGGAGGAAACTGACGAAGGTCCCCAATGAACCTGCTGGCGGTGTCACTAAATGCGAGCGAATACCTAGAAATAGAATATTGAGCGAAGTCGGAACGACTTGCGTCGTCAGTACACACACCCCCAAAAGAACCACTGCAGGAGGTATGTGAGACAACCGTACAGTACGTCGAAACAAAGCTCGACGGCTTACCTGGAATGAGACGACTGCCACGGAGACCATGCTGAGCCAGATCATCGACAGAGCATTTTTGCGCCTCAGGAGACCGGAGTAGAAGTAACCGACGCCAGGAATCATTATCCAGACAAGGGCTGTCGCTGTAATGACCCATGCCATATCACCCAGGTTGTAAACCACGGTTTCACCCGTGTCTGGATCGTACCAGTTGATATCGCCAGCTGCAGCGGAGGGTCAGATTCTGGCCGATGGACCGAGACATAAAATTCGAAACTCACAGGCGTCATAGGTGATATTGACCATGGCGTTGAGCGAGGGGGTGGGGGGATGGGTAAAATCCAACGAGTGATAGATGGAACGTAACGAATTCTCGGTTATAAAATTCTTGGCTGTCCCATATCTTCCAATCACAATCCTCGACCGATTCAGCTATCTCGCCAGTTGCCCGACACGTCCCGTGTTCGGCAACTAAGATCTATCTGGCAGATGATATCGAGGAATTCCGTCATACTGTAACAGGGTACTCCGCTAGGAACGAACGACGACTCGGTTGATAATCCCATCGAGCCAATATGCACATCCAGTATCAAGTATCTCAATAGTACTACCTAGCTCATGTGCGTTATATACACTGAGCTTCTCAACTCATAGGATTCTGGAGTTCCATGGGCACCAAGTCGATTTCCTCCGACCTCGGCCTTGTGTTATCGCCATATGCACCCGCACTTATGGCGTGGGAAAGGGTGAAAATGTGCCTTTGCCACTTCCCACGGAACCATACGCCACAGCCCTGAGATATGCAGACGGGTCTCCAGCCGTGTCACACGACACCGCCCTCACAGCATGCTAGGACCAGTCGAGACAGAATTTCTCGCAATACACCTCAAGTCGATTGATTGCATTGGTGATGCCAAGAAATCTGGGCCGTCGTCCCTGTAATCCATGACACATTGAGGTCCCTTCAGACCCCCTTCCTCACGGGTTGGGAAGATCTGGCAGACTAATCGAGAAGGGGCGGGAAAATGTCGTGTAACTTATGTGGTTGATACATCAAAAGCGTGTTACAGTATCCACATTATTCCGTCCCTTGACTGAGCCTTGCATGATCGTGTCGAAAGGTGGGAGTTTGGGGCGCATATTCCCACGACTGACTGCGAGTACCGTACGGGCCGAGGGACCTTGTATCCTTCCATTCCCATTCGACGGACCCACCACCCATCATGTGGACGAGGATGATTCCATCCAAAACGCTCCAGAGCGTTGATTTTCGAGTCTCGTGTGTGGCTTCCCTTCGAAGTTGCTTCTCAGAAAATCAACCTCATGCTCGGTTCATTGGTAACTCGATTCCATGCCCCCTGTGCGCCAGCTGTTGACGTTGATCGTTAATTCCTTGCCTAGCCCGTGCTGTCAGCACGAAACCCGTGCCCGCGGCTAACATAAATTCACTTATCGGGGAGACAAACGACTCATCCCCATCCCCGTTAACAAGAGCCGATACGCGCATTCCACATGCACCCCAACCCACCCTCGAAACAACCCACGAAAACTTTCGCACTCAGAGGTTCGAGAACGCCTTGGATTTGCTTTCGACCCAAATCGGTCAAATCCGACCCAAAGGTGATTCCACCCAAATCCGCAACAGTGCCTGGTTCTATCTCTTCGATCTTGCAACTCGTCCGGAACAGCTTGAGCACGTATCGACCAAGTTCTCGCAGTTTGTTGAGGGTGGCAGACGGTTTCGTGATGAGCACGCGAATGCATTCGTCCGTACGTAGTTGGAGCGTGAACCAGCTCAAAAGCTGGGGGCCATTAATTTGCGCTCTAACCTCTTTTCCACAGGCCGTTGCGTTGAACTTCGTTGTCCTGAGCTCGCCCTGAGCGTATTCAGTAATCGCCCAGCTTATCGCATGGACTTCACGCTCGTTGCCACCCGTCAACTACTACACGCCCTCCACGAAGAGCATAAGCTGTCCAGCATTTTTATTCTGGCCGCACTTTTTCCCGTGTACAACCTCCCCACTCTCTCCTCCGATCCCATCTGCTGTGCACTTGTCGTGTCGGCTTGTCTTCGCGAGGCGAATAGTTCCGGCTCAGAACCGACTTGGACAATCGCGGAGATGTTTCTGTCACTTTTTAAACAGCTACTTTCTCAGACCCCTCCAATGCCCGTTCCCGTTGAGGCAAATCGCTTTCTGGAAACACGTTGGATGCAAGACGCAATGCTGAGCATCCTTGACTCGCTGGTTGTCCGGGGTCATGAAGCTGGCTGGATCAGAGATTGGTGCTGTCAGAGCAACTACAATTTATCGAGTAACGTCGGATAATACCTGAATCGAATATACCTTTGACCAGTCAAAAAAATTCCGTGCGCTTGACCGCTTGTCGATATGCCTAGATAGTTGAGCATTCTACAAACTTTCGGAACCCACCACTTTGACTGGATGGCTTAATGGCCACTGATATTGTCGCCATGCAGGGGATTGCCACTAGATTGCCCAAAAGGAACAAACCAACAAAGCATGCTCGTCGATTTTTTTCGGACGTGTCACGATCTAGATGGTCTTCCATTTCCCTCACTAGCCTTATTTGGCACTTTTGGGGTTCTAAAAATTGTTCATTGGTATTGGCACCCTCCTATCATTACCCGACGCCACTAGTACTGCGCCCGTTTCGATATCGTGTTCTCACACAGATTCCACCCAGATGGAGGATGATAAGGCGGTCGATCAGTGGCGGGGGTCAAGTCATCCCTATCACGTGAATGTGCCTGGCCACGTAACTTAGGACCCTTGGTTGTAGTTGACGGTTGGTTACGTGTGACAGGCTGACCACCTCGTCGTATCGCTCCGAATATGGCGCGACAATCAATCCTCCTTGCCCTTGAGCCCAGGTTACCAGTGCTGTACTGTGTATGCGGGTGATCTACCTTCCCGAGTCGATATATATTTCGCAGCCGCGTGTAAAATTTTACAGTTCAGTGGTATTGGTCATCCGTCGATGTCAGGGGCATATCTCTCTGCTACCGTTGATAAGTTATCTGGATATCCCCAGTTGAAAAGGACACACGCCTTTGATATACAACCCAGAGGGAATTTCAGTACCACCGGGCTTTAACCTTCCCTTTCTCTATTTCAACCCGATTGTCACGACTACCGGTGCCCATCCGTGAAAGGCATATCGGGAACACCGGTGAGCACTCAGATCATATGTATATAACTACCTGGCAGAGACATGTATTAAACAAAGCCGTGGAGGAAAGAACGTACGGTATCGGGATTGTTCTGGAAGACCAGACTAGCTGAGCGTAAGATTGCCTGGCACACAAATCACGACCGTACTACATATGCTGTTATGGACGACTAATGGTGGGTATGACAAAGGGATGGGAGTGACTGCTCGAGAGGTCACTGGCATGAATGACAGAAGAGCGCAACAAGCCTCTCACGTCCCAGACTTCAGAGTACAATACAATGCCCATGCTTCTTGGTACGGGTGGTTCGACTAAGAAGAGCTACGCGGGTGGCGTACTGGAAAACCTCGCGGACACCTTCACCTGACTTAGCCGAACACTCCAGGTACTGCCTGGCACCAATCTTCTGCGCAACGGCCATTCCCTACAAACACCTGCGTAAATGCCAAAACATTGGAATGAGCGCAAGAAGCTCCTACCTCCTCCGGGGTCACAGGTCGCTGGCTGGTCTTCCTGAGGTTCTCAATGGTTTTTGGATCGCGTCGTAGATCTTTCTTGCAACCAACAAGAATTATAGGTAGGCCAGCACAAAAGTGCATCACTTCTGAGATCCACTAGATGACATGGATGAAGCATGGACCTAGGAGATCAATGAGGTAAAACGTACTTTCTCCTGTACGTTGTCGAGGGAGTCTGGGGAGTCGACGGCAAAGCATATGAGGATGACGTGCGAATCAGGGTAACTCAGAGGGCGGAGACGATCATAATCTTCTTGGCCAGCGGTATCCCACAAAGCCAACTCAACGTGCTTGCCGTCGACTTCGACGTCGGCAACATAGTTCTCAAAAACGGTAGGGATGTACACCTATATTTTACTGTTAGATAAAGTCGGGTCAGATTACAAGAGGGACTTTATAACCTCGGGGAATGTGCCCTTGGAAAAGACGATTAAGAGGCAGGTCTGTATAAGGGGGCCATTGAGCAGGTGGAGGACAAAAAACCAAGGCGGTGACAATACCTTGCCGCAAGCACCGTCACCAACAATAACGAGTTTCCTGCGAATATCAGCCATGATGCGAGGGGACGAGTTTGAGTGTTTAGGAGGGATAAGAGCGCAGCGGCAGTGGTGGGTGTGGCGACGAGGACGGCGGGGGCTCAAGCGGGACTTGAATGGACTTTGGCTCGTGCGTGTGAACCAATCCGTCGTGAGGCGACGAGGCGATGACTGAGGCGATGCCGATGTGATGCATGATGCATGTGATGACTTGATGACAAACTCGCGCCCATCTCAAGCGATCATTTGATGACGATGACAACCACCCGCCCTACAGTCGAGGATGATATCCATACAGTACAACACGGCACTCCACTCGATGTTGTCGTAGTCCTAGTCGCTCGGATAGCCGGCCAACTGACCAGACAGAGCCAAATACAGACTTGACCCCTGCGACCCTTCGCCCTTCTCGAAGTACCGTACAGTAATGAAGATGAAGTATGAAGTAGAAGTAGCATCCTTCCCGTCCCTAGGAGGAGGTATGTTTCGTAATGGAGCAAACTCAAGACTGGGGTTAGGGCTGAGCACATGCAACGTCACTCAAGGCTAGACCCCCTGCCCACACGCAGGTGTCGTTCACGGTGACCTTATAAACGCACACTTCCCTCTTCTTGCCCAAACCATCTCATCCCATGATTAGTTTTTCAGGTCTCCCCCCAGAGGTTGCGGAAGCAATGTGCACCCCCATGCATCTCATTCTTCCGTCCGTTCCCTCTTCTGCCCCCAGGCTTCAATGCTCTAAGCCTGGCGCTCTCTACCTTGGGTCGATCTCCGCTGTCCTCGATCCTTCCATACTTAAGGAACACGACATACATCACCTCGTTCAAGTCCTCGATGTTCCATGGCTTCCCGCATCCGAACAAGACGGTTACGAGTGCTACCGTTTGGATATCTTGGACCTCGAGAGCCAAGACCTCAAGCCACATCTCGAAGACGCAGTCGAAGACATCGACTCAGCCTTGCGTAGGGGTCGCAATGTTCTCGTCCACTGTCAACAAGTGAGCATTGTTTCTGCCCTAGTCTTTCACTTTCCTCCAACTGCTTTCATAGTCGCCTATGGACTTTGATTGGCGGTAGTATTTATGATGTTTTGATTTCTCATACTCTTGGCGTAGGGTATTTCTCGCTCGGCAGCAATTGTTATAGCATATCTTATCCGCAAACGCGGCATGTCATTTGACTCTGCCGTCACGTTTGTCCGCCAGCGCCGTCCATGCATAAAACCTAATTCTGGTTTTGTCCGCTGTCTGCGGGAATGGGAAAGGCAGTGGAGTCCCCACCCAGCGTGCACTCCGACCGTCAGGCAAGTTGTTCATTAACAGTCATCACTGCATTTACAGATGCCGCCGCACTCAGATCTTTGAATACTCTTCTCCGATAGTCAAGTTCGTCACACTTATATCGAGTCCCTTGGGAACCACCAGGCATTTGTATCCACCATATCATTTGTGTACTACAGTAGAACCAACAAATCAACTATTCCCCATTCTGATTCAAGTCATGTATGAGCGTGAGGGGTGATACCATAATGTCTTTGCCTTTTGGAATCTTTCAACGCATCCGTCGAAGGGAACGATCCATCAGAGCGGGTAACTACTCAGCGCAAATACATTTGATAGGCTGAGCGCCACGCTTTGTTTCCATCTACTTCGATAACGTCCTATTCAGGGTATTAATCAGGAGATTAGGATCAAACACCGGAAATCATACTCCATGACAGGGAATTATGCGTTGAAAGTCCCAGCTTGCGACGGTCTCTACATCCCTGTTCATCGCCCTACAGTATATTTTGTTCTCAGAGTTACTGCGTCCAATGAAATATTAAGGACGTACATAGCGTCGATCCCAAACACCTTTGCCAGTCTGCGGTGGAACGCAGTGTAGGGGTTTAACCAACGACTAACAAGTGGGAGACCGCTGCCTATGCAGGATTGAGAATACTGAGAAGTGAATTCATGAGTTCCGGTAAATATCTGAATGGAGTATTACCTGTTCCGTGGCAGGCAAATTAAAAATCAGATCAGCCACGATTAGAGTCTTGGATGGGGAATGAAGAAATGCGACGTCTTTGTTCCTAAAACCTGAAAAATAGCTGATGCTACCATAAGTCAAATATTAGTAACTAGAACGTTCCGCTTGCCAGGATTTAATCTGCTTGGGTGTCAACCCAAGACAGGACGTGGATGATGCCTCTCACCTCATCCTTTAAGCCAAATGTAGGCTCTCGGTCTGAATCGCTCCAGTCTGGGAAGCCATGTCAATAGACTGTCCGAGGACGTTCAAGTATCACTGACAGCCATGCCAACTTAGATTCTCGCTTTTCTTTTTCCCGACCGCCTCCGCAACGGAGAAAAGACGAGCATTAGGATAGGCCTCGTGGAATTCAGCTTGGGAATGATGAATTAGAAGTAGGCATTTGGCCGCCCCAACGGACCTACCCAGAAAAAGATGGTGGACTGAGTTAGGCCCAACAATGAACTTGACAGGGCCGAGGCGGTCAATAGTTGCTTTGGTCTCAGTTGTCAGTGGAGTGGAGGCAAGGACCCAGACATCGCCCGACTCGAGTCTGATCGCGGTGGAGCGACCACCAATTCTGAAGAGCCCCAGTCGTGTGAATGAACTAATTTACGGTAAACCAAGGGTCATAACGATGCGGTAATCAGTCAGAAGCGTCGAAACGTACGTCGAGAAGGTCCAGACGTTGCTGACCACCTTGGGGGTGAAAGTGCCAATCAGAATGTAAATAGAAGATGCAGGAGAAGCACGAACCTCACGTATGACCACGTTGACCATGACCGTAGTGACGAGTTGGCGACGTGTTGGACTGGTACAGTAAGTACAGTAACTTACCAGAGTGGGCCGGCACACTGCCGGAACGGAACGTGATGACGTCGGCTTCCCGCGTGTTGCCGACAGGCCGTTACTCACTCAACAACTTGCCATGAAGTTCACCAAGCCTTCATGGGTCATCCATAATGGTTCGCAATTCCTTTCTCTACCACCGTTCTTCAAGTTGATTCCACTTTTTAAAGACTCCTCCGGAAAAAGTGACCAAACACCCAAACGTTTGTCCATTTTTTCAGTCCATGTGCACCCTGATGGCTCCCGCATCGCCACTGGAGGCCTTGACGCAAAAATCAGGATATGGAGCACAAAGCCTATCCTCAATAGTGTCTCAGAGCAATCGAATCGACCCCCCAAGTCGCTATGTACATTGACCATGCACACCGGTCCTGTGCTGTGCGTCCGTTGGGCCCATTCCGGCAGGTGGCTTGCGAGCGGAAGTGATGATGAAATTGTGATGATATGGGACCTTGACCCGTTCGTGTTCTCATTCTATTCCCTTTGGGGTGTTACCCAAATTTTCTATACAAACCTTTTTTACAGTACTGCTAGAGGTAAGGTATGGGGCTCAGATGAGGTTAATATCGAAGGTTGGAAACCGCTGAAGCGGTTGCCGGGTCATGAGAGCGGTGCGTGGTTCCGATATTTTTGTACAATAAGATCAAATTCAGTGCCTCCCAGATGTGACTGACCTTGCGTGGTCTCCGGAGGATCGGTATTTGGCTTCTGTGGGTCTGGACTCCCAGGTGCTAATTTGGAGTGGTTATACTCTAGGTGGGCCCTTTAGCATTGTCGATCAATCGTCTTTTCATCATGATATGGCCGTCCTCCCTTCTAAGAACGAATCCGCAGAATCGACCAGCACCATGGTTTCGTCAAGGGTGTTTGCTGGGACCCAGTTGGGGAGTTTTTGGCAACGCAGTCCGACGATCGCAGTGTCAAAATCTGGCGTACAACGGATTGGGAACTCGAGGCTGAGGTTCGAAAACCTTTCGAGGATTCTCCTGGAAGCACCTTTTTCCGACGACTCAGGTGAGACGACCACTTCCGTCTCTCTGGAGACTTCATTCACCTTTCCTCTAGTTGGTCACCGGATGGTGCACATATCACTGCTTCAAATGCCACTAATAACAAGGGATTTGTATTTATCGCGGCTGTTATCGCCCGCAACAGCTGGACGTCAGAAATTAGCCTTGTTGGACATGAAAACACTGTGGAAGTGGCTGTGAGTCCGCGTTGACCATGGCAATAGTCCAAACTCATGTCCCTAGGCATATAATCCCCACATATTCCTCCGTAATCCAGGTTCCCCAGTTGCCACTTCTAACATCTGTTCTGTTGTCGCCCTTGGTGCCGATGACCGCTCGGTGTCCATTTGGCAAACGAAATCTGCGAGGCCAATAATTGTGGCCAAGGAAGTTTTCGAGAGACAAATTATGGACCTAAGTTGGTGAGACGAATATCCTACGTAAAATCGCCATGGCAATGACAATATGCAGGTCTTGGGATGGCTTGACACTATACGCCGTATCTTCCGATGGCACACTTGCAGCGTTTTGCTTTGACGCTGACGAGCTTGAAGGCATTGCACCGCATTCTGTTCAGCAACAGTATCTACAAAAATTTGGCTTTACCCTCCCCCCTCTACCCGAGGGCTGGTCCCACACGAACCTCCCAGTACCATCATCATCCGGACAACGGATGACTCCTCCGCCCTCACCTAACCGCCCGTCTCATCAAACCCACGGCATGAATGGCTTCGGAGCCCCATCTACGAGCAATGGCCACGAGGTTGTTAATACTCTGATCGCAAAACGAAACACCAAGAGGAGGGCACAACTCCAGTCCTTAGGACCTTGTGGGGACATGAATTCCCCTGCCGTTCTTGCAAATTCATCATCATTCCATGATTCAATCACCCACACGCATTCTCACACGCGTCCTGCCGCCATACTAAGTTCGGGCCTGGTCCCGGAGATATCTCAGCCTTCCACCTCCGCTCATTCATTGGACCACCGTTCATCAGAACATACATCCCCCGGCAATGTCACGGAAGTCCCTATTGATTCTTTCGGCGTTACAATTTCCACTGGGTCAAAACGAAAGTCGTCTATTCTAGATATTCCTGAAGACAGACCAACCAAAGCCCGCACTCTTGGCGGCGACCGCGTTAGAAACAGCCCGAACGTCGTTAAAGAAATATGCTTACCCGTAGATCAAAGAGTCGTCATATCCGCCACTTCCGAGATCGAACAGAAAAATATACTTGCCGCCCCTCCAACACTATCCTATTTGTCCCTAAAAGTTGCGGATACCGGAGATGATATTCTGGAGTGCAAGAATGCCGAAAGCGGAGGTAAAAGTGTTTCCTTTGTTCTTTGGGTTCCATAGGCGTCCTCACCGTGTGCTATTAGATCAAACAGAAGTTTGCTATATCAGTGGGAAAACCGTATGCTGGCTGGACTATTTGCCTTCTCCCGGTCTCGTCTTGGCAGCAACTAGCACCTTTTGTGCCGTAGGAATGCTGGACGGGGCTTTGAATGTGTATTCTCCGACTGGCCGAAGGTGAGCTTACCTAACTTTCTTACCACTCGTAGACGGCTTCATGTTTCGATAGACTCATGTCAACTCTTACGCTTGATGGGACCGCAACTCTCCTGTCGGCTGCTAAATCCACTCTAGTTGCTATCACATCCACTGGCATGTTATATTCCTGGTATGATGCTATTTCTAATCACTCGATGAACCTTCTCATCTTGCTACATAGGGATGTCAAGAAAGCTCGTGCTAATTTTGCACCGACATCAGTTCGGCCACTATTATCTCCGAATGGTTCAGCCCACGGAACAACCATCGGTATCATGTCCCTTGTGGCTCGACCTAACGGTAGCCCTATAGTTGGCGCGACATCTGGGGTTACATACTCATATGATAGTAATCTTTGCTCGTTCGTCAAGTTGTCCGAACCATGGTGGGCTGAAGGGTCCGATGCCTGGTCAAGTCGACCCCGAAATACTAATGCCCAACAGGCGGTGGTGGCATCTATCGAAAGCGCTATCTCTGAACGTATCGCACCTCCTCCTGGTACTGCTGAGCGGCCTCCATGGTGGACAAGTGCACTGACCCTTGGTCATCTCGAGTCCAAGCTACATGCAGCACGCCTTCTCGACAGCGGCGTAGAATACAAGCAAATACTGTTGGTGTACGCTAAGAAAATTGCTGATGAAGGCTTCAGGAATAAGGCTGAGGAACTGATTAAAGACTTATTTGGTCCAATCTATTGGTATGTGTCTTTTTGCTCTACGGGATTATTATTGACGCAAGGCTCAGGAGACCTGGTATCAACAAGGAAGATATCTGGGACCCAATGCTTCTCGGACATTGGAAACGAGACCTTCTCAAAGAAGTATTACAAGTATTTAGTAAGTACCAGCTGTTCATGCTAAAAGTGCTATGTCATTGAGTTGTTTTCAGCCCGTAGCAAAACTCTAGCTAAACTGGGGTTGGACTGGCAAGAAAAGCTTAAAAGAGCTATGGCAAGTGATGATTGATAGCTACCTTGATGCTCTTATTGTAAGCATAGCTATTGTATCATGTCTCATACAGTATATATACTTACATTATTTTATATAGCCCCTAGGTTGAATCTTGTATTCTATTATACTATTTTAAAAATGAATGTTGTTCTGCACTAATATTGTTTTAACTTGTTGAATGTGAAAGTATTAGTATGTTATTATAAGCTCTTATCTGGCTTATGTGATATTATGTCTAGACTAAGAGGTTTGTACATTATAGAGGAGAGTATTGTTAGGTTGTTAGAGGCCTAAAGGTTTAACTTGAATAAGAGAACTATGGCAGTATATAGTGCTGGACATGATAACTCAACAAAGTTTTTTGCAAAAATTTCAATGATGTATTTTTGATAGAAAAGCCAAAAAAAACACCTTTTAAGAATGTTACCTGAAAAAGTTTGTCAAAGGCAAATTTAGCACACATGATTTGGAAACATGCCCAATCAACTTTTGATTGCCTGAGTCTGATCCCAGTCTCCAATTCAGCTGGAAATGTCTGTGAGGGGACATGGAAACCCATCCTTCTTGGACTTGTACCACTACTATTGGGCAAAGGGTTTCTACTTATTGCTCTTTGACATGTTGCTGCAAACTGCTCACAAGCAACCTGCCCCCTCCTCTATCTTCCAAGACCACACCAATTTGTGATACTACAGAGATCCCTGGAAAATTGGCCTGTGCATTGCAGGATGCCTACCTGAATTGTTAAGGTCCAAGGGCCTTAAGGTGTGACATGCATGGTTTGTCTGGTGATGCAGAGAGTCACAAGGGACTGGCATGTTACAATCCACCCAATTTTTCGCTCCTAGCACCTCCCTCAGCAGCACCACTGTCACCCAGTACCCAACCAACCATCACTATAACCCAGTCATCACCTCCAGTACCACCACAGCCACTATGGACGTCATCCATTCCCAAACCTCCTATGCCTCCTATACCATGGAGCCAACACACTTGTCAGTACTCCTCTATGGAGCTATACCAAGAGCCACTGCCAGAACCTGTACAAGAGCTAGTGGACAGTGACATGTCCAGTCCTAGTCCATCCCCAGTCACCCACCAATCGCCCAGTCAACCAGAGCCTCCACCATCCCCATTGTAAGGCGAGCACGTGCTGTAGCCTTGGAGCGAGCACATCCCCTCTTCACCCGACATGCCCGACACACCTGGCGACGCCACAGGGCAGTGAACGCATGTCACTGTCATATTATCCTTCCCATCTTTGTATGTTCTTTTATTCTGCTCTTGTCCTAGTTCGGCCTTGTGCATAGTATACTTGTCTTGTATATAACCCTGACTGCCTGGCCAAGAGCCACATAAAAAAAAATAAACCACTCTTTCCCCCCTTTTCGTTTTGCGTGCCCGTTGCCTCAAGCTTAACGCCATTACGAGCCCCAGCTGCGCCGTTGGAGCAACGCATGCCCATCGCAGTCTGTCACGTCCACTTCTCCCATTCACACACACACACTCTCTCTCTCTCCCTTTCCCCCTCTCTCCTCTTCTTTCCCCGGATCTGAAGAACAAACCCTCGAACTCACACGTAGACCAAGTGCCTACGTTATAAATTGGAGCCTACTGCAAGGGAGTGGTGTCTTTTTATCAGATGCCCCCCTCATCCCCCTACAAGTTCTCAGATCCACATTACTCATTTTCATCCCCAGCGACTCCCTTACCTTCCGCTCAATGCCTGCAAAGGGACTCCCATGGGAACAGCAGTGTTTGCGATCTGATGCAGCCTGTCAAACAAGAACTATACAACTATGTCAATTGGTTGTCATTGTTCCTTATGGAAGATGAAGGAGACTTCACTGGATACTTCGAGTGCTTCCGATCCCTGGCTGACCGCCTTATATTCTTCCGTAGCATGTCCAAGAGAGAAGGCAACAAGCTGTTTTGGCAAGGAATTCATCCCAAAGACCATGCAGCGCTTCACCCTTACCTCCTCTACAAGCGTCCCGACCACCAGCCAGGAGCCAACTTCGACTTTCGAGAGCTGTTTCACCTTGCACATCCCTTTTTCTTCCATAAGAGACTCGAAGTTGAAGCCGAGCTGGAGCAGCTGATAAGAAGCATGCATGGGTTGTCCACACATGATCGCACCTATGCCACCTTGTATAGGCGATGTGTCTACCTACGTCCGGATGCAGCAGAAGTGCTCCTCGAACCTCAGCCACTACCCGAACCTGCGCAAGATGCACCGACGCACAGGATATCCCACAACTATCGAGCCCTGTCAGCACCCTTGTCTCCTGCCTACACACCCTTGCTACCAGCACCTGTATCACCTGGAAACCCCATTGCCAGCGCGCTTGTTGTACCTGTTGACCCTTCACCTGTGCCGTCTCCAGCCTTGGATTTCATCATCCACGCACCTTCGACCGCGCCTCCTTTGCCACCACCTTCCAGTCGACCCAAAGGTCCCCGGTGTATGCCAGCCGCCATGCATATCACATCTGCTGCCTCTGTGCCTGACCGTCCGAGTTCCGACCTGTCGCCACCTATCATAAGCCACCCATCGCTGCCTTCGCCTCTGCCCTCACCTCTGGGTCTCTCCCCTGCGCCTGCCAAGAAACGGACACCCTTGTCCATGCGTCTCAAGTCATTAGCATCAGCTTCGCCTCCACCTAGTTCGCCACCACCGCCATCGCTCACGCTGTCCCCGCAATCGCTGCCCTTGCCAACGTCGTCTCTGCCACCGCTACCATCATCGCTACCACCATTGCCGCCATCGTCGCCACAGCCGACATCGTCCACACTGCCATCGCCATCGTCATCTTCGCCACCGCCGCCACCCGTCTTGCCGCCCTTGCAACCGCCGCCTTCGCTATCATCATCGCCACAACCCACACCCCAAATTCACGAACTCACGCCGCCTCCGCCTTCATTAATCGCCGCCGCATTGCCCAAACTATCCGAAGCCACCGAAGTCAAACAGAATAGCCACAGCCACCAAGCAAAAGAACAAACCAAAATCTCAAGAGTAAGAAGCGTCGATGCGAGCTCGATAACGAAGCCAGAGCCAGTGCGAGTCCCCAGCAATATCCACAACCACCCCGACTACAATATCGAAGACAAGCCAGCATGCAATGACAACACTGGTGACACCGTCAGCATCAACATCGACAACAGCAGCTGCAACCGCAGCAACCACCCATACAAGCCCAGCGACTTCGGCGCCGACAACAACAGCAAGCTTGTATACAATCCGGGTGGCGAAGATATCAACATCGAGGACGGTTCAACGCGCGATGTCGGCGACAGCAGCAATGCACCCGTCCTTTCATTTGAGGCTACTGACGATGACGAAGACTTCGCTCAGCACGCCCTCCCTCGCTGTGACCGCCGCCTCACTGCCTGTCTCCGCTCTGGCGACTTTGCATCTACCGACTCCTCACGCGCGTCCGCCCACACTCGCCTCCTCGCCGCCAACTCCGCGCCCACTCACCCGACTTCGCACCTCAACGATGAGATTCCTACTGCTGACAACAACAGGAACGACAACAACAGCAACAGCAGTCTCGACAGCAGCGCGAACAGCAGCAGCGACAACGACAACAACACCGCCGTCTGCGCCAGTACCACCTGCAACGACGCCCACATCAAGTGCAACAACAGCAGCAGCAGCAGTGACAGCACGTCCCACACTACCGCCGACACCCACCTCAGCCACAACCGCCACTGCGCCAGCACCATCGCCACCGCCTCTCTCGCCACCGCTGTCATTGTCTCCACTGCCTGCACCCCCTCCACCAGCTGTCCCTACCTTGGCGTCGACACCTCCCCGCGTTTCAGCAATGATGGCACCGGCACGGCCACCAACAGCGACCTAGACAGCTACAGCAATCCCAACAACACCGCCGGCATCGCTGACAACACCCGTAGCACCAACGCCGACGCCGACATCAAATACAATAGCAACAACAACAACAACGACCTCAACGCCAATGCCACCAACAGCAGCAGCAGCATTTCGGACGACATCGCTCGCACCACCAGCGCTGATGCCATCATCAGCCACAACGACGTCGACGATGACAGCAGCACCAACAGCAACTCCATCATCACCGACAACTTTAGTGACACCAACAGCATTGTCACCATTGCGTGCACCCCCTCTACCGGCATGCACTCCGACACCTTCAACGTCATCAGCACCGACCCCGCTTCGCCCATGCGCAATGGCTTCTCCGACACCTCACATGATGACGAACCGAAGCACAAGCGCGCCTGCACGCCGCCTCTCAGTGCTAGTTCTCAAGCTCAAGTCCCACCATTCGCGTCGCCCCCACCAGACAAGCCAGAAGAACTGCCCCTGGTCCCTCTGAAGAACGCTACGCCCACCGCCCCGACTCGCAGGTCATGCAAGACACTCATACCATCGGCCTTGACTCTGCGTGCGCCCCTCCTTTGCCCGACTCTGCGTGCACTCATTTCAGTGGCAAATCACCTCGTTCCGCATCGCCAGCGGACGATTTTGGCGACAGAGAACATCTGCGATGCATTGACCCAGGAGGGTCAATTTTTAAACCCCCCGGGAGATGTAAGGCGAGCACATGCTGTAGCCTCGGAGCGAGCACATCCCCTCTTCACCCGACATGCCCGACACACCCGGCAACACCACAGGGCAGTGAACGCATGTCACTGTCATATTATCCTTCCCATCTTTGTATGTTCTTTTATTCTGCTCTTGTCCTAGTTCGGCCTTGTGCATAGTATACTTGTCTTGTATATAACCCTGACTGCCTGGCCAAGAGCCACATCAAAAAAAATAAACCGCTCTTTCCCCCCTTTTCGTTTTGCGTGCCCATTGCCTCAAGCTTAACGCCATTACGAGCCCCAGCTGCGCTGTTGGAGCAATGCATGCCCATCGCAGTCTGTCACATCCACTTCTCCCATTCACACATACACACACACACTCTCTCCCTTTCCCCCTCTCTCCTCTTCTTTCCCCGGATCTGAAGAACAAACCCTTGAACTCGCACGTAGACCAAGTGCCTACGTTATACCATCCTATGTTGTCACTGAACCATTTATGCCATACATGCGCACCAGTCCTCCAGGTTGTTGCCACAACACCTATGAACTCTGACCACTTGAGATACTGTCCCAACTGTGGAGGGAGCACTTGGCATACTCCCCGCCAACTGATCACAAGCATAGTAGGTCACCAAGTGAACCTGTGTCTGCCTTGCAATGCACATGCCTCTTAGATGGAGGCTACACTGTCTGTTAAGGTCCAAGGCCTTGATGGTGCGACTTGCACGAGTTTGTACTAAAGCAAGTAGTGCGTGTACAAAGAGGGCGTCCTTTTGAAAGGACTTGGTCTGAAATATAGGTGCTCACTGATGATGACGTTGATGGGAGATAAACAAGTAGAGTCTCCTAGTAACACTTAGAGACGACTCAGAGATAGAGGGAAAAAGGGAGAGAGAGAGCACACAAGGGAGGAGCTGAGAACGTTGGATTGCAAACCAAGTCAAGCTTAGGGCTTGACTTTAGGACTACTGGCTGGTTTATATACAGGGGAGACGGTCCCTATCCTAACTAAGCAAACAATGGGTTTCTAGA
>Ga0307512_10000153_pt1 | contig 91379 bp, 82 predicted proteins | sample 14_EM_MG_FD_200267 | JGI IMG/M metagenome (GOLD analysis project Ga0307512, IMG submission 200267) | Populus trichocarpa ectomycorrhiza microbial communities from riparian zone in the Pacific Northwest, United States - 14_EM | ecosystem: Host-associated > Plants > Roots > Unclassified | place...
GACCGCCTCCAGATTGACCGCCTCCAGATTGACCGCCTCCAGATTGACCACCTCCAGATTGACCGACTCCGCATTGACCGCCTCCAGATTGACCGACTCCAGATTGACCGCCTCCAGATTGACCACCTCCAGATTGACCGCCTCCAGATTGACCACCTCCAGATTGACCACCTCCAGATTGACCGCCTCAAGATTTGCCGCCTCCAGATTGGCCGCCTCCAGTTGGACCGCCAACGGATTGGCCGCCTCCTGATTGACCGCCTCCAGATTGACCGCCTCCAGATTGACCGCCTCTGAGCACTCCTCCAATCTCGCTCGATCACGGCCTCCAAGTGCATCTCCAAACTCGCTCAATCACCGCCTCCAAGTGTATCTCTAAACGCGCTCGATGAAAGCCTCCAAGTGCATCTCCAAACTCGCTCGATTACGGCCTCCAAGAGCATCTCCAAATTCGCTCAATCACAGCCTCCAAGTGCATCTCCAAACTCACTCGATCACGGCCTCCAAGTGCATCTACAAATATGGCTCGATCATAGGCTCCAAGTTTATCGCCAAACTAGCTCGATTACGGCCTCCAAGTTCGCATGATCACGGCCTCCAAGTACATCCCCAAAGTCGCTCGATCCCTGGCTCCAAGTACATCATCAAAGGGCAACGGCAGGTGTACTGAGATACAAGGGTAACGGAGGTGGACAGAGGGATGGGGCGTATGTATTTGGCAGACCCCAGAGTAGATAGACATCATCTCGTTTCCATCTCATCTCATCATACAATGAAAATACACACTCTATCGTTCCCAACTTTTGGTCTCACGCGCTCTTGCCGAGAGATTTCGTAGTGTGACACAATTGCGTGGATCCTCAACGCCGGGTAGTATCATATCTTCTCACCCGAATTCTACACTCCTTGAACCAAATCCGCTCTGTCTCATCTATTCCGTGTGAATGTCGTGAGAGGTGCGGTGGAGTGTTGATGGTTGGCTCTCTGCCTTCCAGCTCCATCGTTTCACCACAATGGCCTCCAAAGTGGTGCATCTCGAAGTTCTCTCAATGGGCACGTCTACGTGCTCCTCCGATTATGCTCGACTACCATCTGCCGCCAGATTGGTCGTATGTATATATATACAGAGACTTAAATGATGCATGCCATATTTTGATGTAGCAAATCTTGTGACCGTAACAAAGACGAATATGATAAGATGAAATGCCTTGTGCTTATGTAATCACAACTGCTGCGAGAATATGGCTTCAAGTCTCGCGCAGTGCTCTCAAAGTCTCCGGCAGAGCTGCGTAGCGGTCCCAGCTGCTCTTGAAGTCTCCCGCAGATCTGCGCAGAGGTCTCAGGCGCTCCAAAATTTGACAATTCTGTAAGTCAAATCTCATAGCATCCAAATGCACCTCCATAACTGCCGGTGCTTTCAGGAGCACCTGAGAATGCTCTTGCAGAGTCTCAGAGCACATTGCTTAGCTCCAGGGGGGTCTGGGAGCAGCTAGAAGTATTTGGAAGCACTGGTGCGGTCACTTGGAGTGTCTGGGAAGATTGCATGTTGCTTTCAGACCGAGTTACATTTTGCTGATGCACTGCATGCCAATCGATGCCTGTACAACCCTCAAATCGCTCTATGTGGCATTCAGCATTGTGAGGCACTGGGAGCAGCAAATGGATTTCATCAAAAGAAATGGAAGTCTGACAGAACCATATTGGGTAAATGTGAGATTCAAGTGTGCCTTGGAGCAGGGAGAATTGGTCGATGATTATGTGGAATCATATACCCACATGCAACTGACAAATGGCCCCATATATGGCCAGATTACTTATAACTGTTGCCTTTGAAATGCTTTGAAGTTGAAATTGGGATTCAATTTGAAGATATGTTTGGTTGAAATGACAGTACCTACAGAAAAGGAGGATGTGGAGCACATAATTGAACCGGCAAAGGTAATCCCTGCTAGTCTTGTTCAGATGAGATATGTGCACCTGGTATTCATCATCCAACAAGTTTGGAAGCTACAGTGGAGAATGAAAGTGATGAGGTTGAGGAGGATGGTGGGAATGAATTGGATAGTTGTATTAAAGGAAGTTCTAATTGAAAGAATAGAATTGATTATATTCCACTGATATATATTCTATTCAATGCTTCTCTGTGAAATAACAAACAATGCAATTGATTTCAGAAGTGTTGGAGTATGAGCCCATCAGTCCAACATACCTCAGAGCAACTGAGAGAGATCTTTCTGAATGAAATTAATACAGATCAAGGAGCAAATGAGGATCAGGAGTAAGTGGATGGCAAGGTGGTGCTGGATGCAAATTATTCCTGTTCAGTATAGAGCACTGTTCTCAATGTAATCAACTATGATCGGGAACATGACAGTCTCAATGAGGCAGTCAAACTGCTGAATACGCATCCCATTTGTGAATTGAATCATTAACAAATCACAAAGAACCAGTATTCAATTCCAGACCCACCTGGAACTAGATTTCTCGCACGCCAGGTCTGGACATTATAGTTCATTCTGCGGAGATGGGTTTGAGATTCAGATATTCCTGGAGCAGTAGTGGCTAATGAAATGGGTTGTCCCATGACATGGACTTCAGAAGTAGCAGCAAGAATATGCAAATTGCTGACTGAGCTGGATATTGTGGGGGTGCTGCTGTAAATTCTGTGGGGAAATGACCTTGGTGAATATGTGAATATTGCACAGATCGAGTATCCGGACAACATCGGTAATGAACCATAGGGGTATCCATTGGAAACACTGATTCCAGTTCCCCTTTGCCTTTTAGAAATCCAGGCGACTCCACCTCTAGGGTGAGCAGTACTTACTTTAGCCCTAGAACTAATTCTGGTGTTGGCCAGAGTGGCAATGAAATTCAATAAGGTCATCGACAAGATGACATCTAGGATGAATTTGAAACTGTGGAAATGATTGGATGTAGATAATGCAAATCTCACTCATGAAGATCCAAACAACACAATTGACAAGCCAGAAACGCAATTGAATGTCCACCTTGCTTCTTGTGAGATCTTAACATCCAGAGCGAAATAATGAAGCAATAGCCAACTCTCACATAGTTCATGGAGTTTTGTGAGTTGTGATTAAAGTCATTAGTGAACGATGACAAACAGTTTAGGATAGTGAATTGCAATGAATGCTAGAATTGCATTCAAGCAGCAGGTCACAGCAATTCAGGGATTGCATCCACTCATAGATTGGTTTTACCAGATGATGTGGCTTGTTTCAGGTAAACCTGAAGATCCAGATGATGATATCATATTGGAAAAGCATAGTGCAGAGGCAGCATATTCAGCAGTGTAGAGTATAATGCATTCCATCTGGACTGAAGGCAATCATGCTCAACAGAATGCGATACACCAAATGATCCACATCAGAAAGTCATGGACAATCAGCGAGAGGTCAGAATAAATTATTGCAACTGGCAAACCAATAGTTCTCATTTTGAAGAACCATGCTTACTGCATTGATCTTGTATTAACTGAGCAACTGCAAACAAACTGGAGATGCTTGTGGAATGATAGTCATTGCCTACTGCTTTAGAAGCATGAATGGTTTATAGATGGCGGCGAGATTGTCTCTCATTGGTATTGGAAGACACCAAGAATTGGAATGATGTTTTATAGTAATCGTACAATGGATGGCGACAGCATAGTTCGAGGGATTGTGCTATTTTCCGATGGTGGAGAGAACTCATTCTGGTAATGTATATCATCAAACCAGTGGAGTATCCTAAACCTGACCAAGATGAAGCATTAAGTGAAGCACTCCTTCCTGAGACAGAAAGTCATCAATACTCTCTCCTTGGTGCATATCCTCTCTTATAGAGGGCACATTATTGTCCACCCCCAGGACATGGTCCTGATCGAAAGTAGTGGCTGACAAACTACTAGTCCGATTGTGTGAGTACATTCCACATGTATACTGACATGGCCAACAATGAATGAACAGATAGGCAGCTTCAATTCCTGGTTTCACCCAATCCCTCTGTAACGGTAACTACACCCAAAGAAGAAAGGGCAGGCCTCAAACCTACAGCAACAAACCATGTGGTAATAACAGAGAAGTTCTTTGTATTGAATGAACAGTGGCAGACATGTCCACCGGTTGTCTGGCTCGGGTACAACAGAGTACCATACACATGGCAACTAAACACAGATCCTGGTGGCTATGATAATAGAGTGAGTGATCAGCGCCAACAGTCTGCAGTTACCCAAAGGATGGACCTGCATGGTCTAATAAGTCGACCGAACATCACAACATCAATGATTTACCCTATCTATGATTCTGCTGTTGACCATGTGAAGTGAGTGACAAAGAATCAAGATATATTGGAGTTAAATCGCAATGATGAACAATAGACATTGACCACCACAAAGGTGCTATCAAGAAAAGGCTCTTTAACCATTTAACCGATGCAATGTTATCAACTGATACAAATGGTCAATATCAGTCATTTATATGGTACTCCTGTGTCAAAATTAGTCAGTTCTCTGTCATTTTGAAGTAAATCAAGTGCTGGAAGTATAGCTTCTGAATATAGTGTTTATTAGAGAGGATTTGCATTTCTGTTCTTGGTTATTTGGTGACAAATTTGACATGCAGTCAATTAATCCACACTTGTTGTGTCCTGCAAATCTGTAATGATGTAAGTGTACAGATCAAATAGTGGAGAGTTATGGGAAATATATTGTTGCAGGGACTGATTGACTGGTTTATCCTGCGCTGCAAAATATCATAGTCACTATTTGTAGGCTTGAAATACACTGAATCAAAGGCTGCAGTTTTGTGTTCCAGACTCTCCTCTTCTTAAGCTAGTTGGACTGGGAGGACCTTTAGTATCATATTCTGTAAAGGAATTTGAATAATGCATCAAGGGCATATTACAGGTGCAATGGAATCCTGACACGAATTTGAAGTTTGAAATCCAAAAGATTTCCTTGGCGGCTTTCTTATGTGCGCCAGATAATCCAGCATATTTGTTCACTCCCACGAAACCAGATAGTACACTGCACTTTCTCCAATGACAATGGCAATACAGAGAGTCTAGGCGATATTAAGTACCTGTGTCAGTGTATTCGACATAGCTTGCATATATGGGGCAAAGTCATCGCTTTTGCCAGCCTATGATTGCCGTTCGGGCTCATGTTACAGATTTGGACCACAGAGAGTCAGATGATGTGACACAGCTCGGCTCTGTATGGCTAAGCTCATTGACTTAGCGGTGGGGTATTTCCTAGCCATTATATGAAGTTCTGGCACTTGTCAAATCTCGAGTGTTGTCAGGTATGGTATTCTATGATGTATACGAAGCCAATATTGTCAAGCCACAATTCGGTATTGATATATCATTTTGGCCCAGGAACATCTCAGGGTGGCAGTGCTGCTACTGAAGCATGTGTCCCCCAGTTCATAGTAAACTTGAAATGTTTCATATTCTCCAGTCCCAGTATATTTTCTTCAACTTCAAATCATTTTCAGGTAGTCGAAGCAGCACACACAAATTCTTAAATATCAAACACTCTACTGGTTTAAGCAGCTCATAAGGCTCAGAACTGGTAATATATGAATCTATACTGGATCAGTATATGAAGGTTGCCACTGAAATCCCTAGAGCTGTCGGCTTTATGTCAACTGTCAGATGGAGGAAGGTAGCCACCCCACACAAAACTTTAAATACACAGCCCTAGCCACCCAGTAACCTAGCTTCACTCGACACTGATTGAGTAGTATGCTTCAATCAGTGCTGTCTAATCCTCAAATTGGTGTTGGAAGTTTGGGCTCAGTCATAAGGCCTGGACGTTGAGTGTAAGCATCTCAAAATACAGATTCTACTCAGCATCTCTTCAGATGACCAGTAACTCTCACTCACCCCAGATACCGCACCTACTCAAAGAGACCTAAGTTCTCAATGTTTGTAATACAGACTATACTGGACTTCAACTGAATGTTTGTTTGGGCCCCCAAAACCCAGATAGTAAAATTGATTAGGTGATTCAATTTCAATCAAGAGTGTTTGGAGAGAGAGAATCATACATGGCAGACTCTGCTCAGTAACAAAAGTAGTTGACCAGTAACTTTCCACACACTGCATATTTTGAATGGCTTAACTTTGTAACCAATCTTAAAGTGAGTTAACAGATTTGCACCAACTGTCCACATTGCAAGATTGCATCAAGATCATTTGCTCATGAATGCTCAAGTCAAGCAAAGACAACTTTGATGAATGCAATTAACTCTCAATGTAGGGCAACTCTGCTATCCCAGCCATTGCATTGGATCATATAGAGCAATTCCAGCCTCAGTTCATCTCAATTCATTGGAACTGATTCAGTTGTTCCTTTGCCCGCTGTTGGATGATGTCTTTCTATTCCTCACCCCTTTGCACATAGCATTCTGAACTACCGTTTATTTTATGTCAACATTGAAGGAGTGGGACTCAGAATGAATTTGTGAATTTAAAATGTGTAATATACTGGATATTAGGAGCAAAATCTGAATATGAATGAGTATTCATAACCTATTTACAAACAATCTTTGCATTGATGAGAGCTTGAATCAATCAGATGTCCCCTGAATCATCTATTGGGGCTTACCATTCTTTCCCTATGCTTGTATCTCTGCTTTGTACACCAAAATATGCCGTCTCGTCACCATTCCCAGCGATATTGATGTGAAGGTTCTTTGCAAGGAAGACCGAGTTGGCAGTATGAAAGTGAAGTTATGCTCACAATATTGACATATCAACTGTCAACATAGCTGCAGCATTCTAATAAACAAAATCTAAAGAAAATATGCATGTCCTTCTAATCCATTGACCATATATTCAGATTTTTATTTCTGCCATATCTAAAAGCAACTCACTTTGAACGATTGTAACTCAACCATCACTAACAAGGTCCCAAATCAATTATGTTCTGCAGATTCTCAATGCTGCAATGATGCTATTACAAGCAGTGACCACAAATGCTCAAACGTAGACACATGATTTGTATATTTGGAGGAGTCATATACTGGGGCACTTATTCACATTCACGGTCTCTGTACTCAATTTAGCTGGCACAAAGGGATTATTAAAGTTACAACCTTGTTAATATTGCAAGTTTGGAGGGTGCAGCTAGTTCAGTACTATCTGGGTTGGCTGAAACATACCCCCAATTCTTTCATCTCTAGCATTGTTGATAGGAGTGCTAACATTGGGTATTGGGCAATAGGAATCCATCTATTCCAGTAAACCTGATACTTTCCAAATTACAACACTTGACTATCCATCCTGGATATAAATATGAACTATAGAAGTTATCTCTCCTACGCCGTTTCAATGCACGCCACAAAGTACATTCTCCATAGCCCTGTATAACTTTGTGCACTATTTTTCCGCTTCTTCTATTGCATTTAATTTTTTCTTTAAAGGTCATACACTGTCTCTCTCTCCTTTACATTCCACAAACATCTATCACCAATTTTATCAACTTGGAACCTACACCCCACAAGCTGAGGAATTACTATTCACAGCAGAATCAACAAGCAGACCTTGAGAGAGCTCTAGCACTTACATTCAAGGAAAGAGCCAATCTACATTGAACACCAAGTGTTTGACATTCAACCCTGCCTTCATGTATTCAGCTGCAGGCCAGGATACGGTGGTACTGATGTGAATCAATTGTCAAATTGATCCTTGACATTTCTAGATTTCAGATAGTTGAACAGCCAGTGTGATATGTCTTTAACTAAACCCAGGAGCAGCTGATGCAATTGAGCAGGCTGCAAAAGCGGGTAGACAGTGCAGATAGGGTATTGCCAGAACCGGTAGTGGATAGAGTGGACACCCAGAGTGTGCCGAGCATCAACATTTGTATCCTCCAGCAGCTCCAAGTAACCATGCTGATATCTTGAGCAATCAAGTGGTGGACCAGTTGAATGCCCGTTCAGCACACCTGTAGGAATTTCACACATCGGGCATGAGCCGAACGAGATAATAGCAACCATCTCCTATTCTGGTTATTCTTGTCCCAGACAACTAACTGAGGGTAGCATTGTCGCCAGTATCAATTAGCACAATCCTGTTTCAAGCTAGTGCAAGTGATGTCCAGACATCTGAATTAAGACGGCAAAGTTCCAACTGCATTATGTGATGCTTTATCAATTCTTTTGGCGACATTCATGGGACATGGAATCCGCCCAAAGAGAACCCAGGCTCAGTTTCAAGGTGTATGGCAGATATTGTTTCAAATATTACCAGTTGTGAGATTCAGCAGCGAGGCATGCAATTCGCATGACAAATTGGTCAATCAAATCTGGACACATGTACAAATGACTGGCATAATCGTTATTCCTGCAGGAGGTGGATCCTGTGTGTCCCACCACCGATCGCCCTTGTCCATCTTGTTGTAGATATCACACCCCACTCAGTCACAAAGGCCAAGCTGTTTAACAATGAGGTGCATCTGAAATGGGATGTGACCTAACAGACACTGGATACATTTGAAAATATCTCTGTAATACAATGTTCCAAAGATATGTGAGTCATCTTCAATCCAACTATCATTGCCAGGCTCAAATTTGAGTTGTGAGAGGAGCCCTTGCACGGCATCCGCTGAATGGAATGATCAGATTTGCCTGTTGTCCAGTCAACACCTCCGATATTGTTCAATCTACGTATTTGTTTGCTGGTGAAATGATTGTGCCTGCTGAAAGTCGTGTGTGGACCAAAGTGGATGCCATGGATTGCATAGTTCAGTGTACTTGCAATGCTTGTGGTATAATCCAGTTGCTGTGCCATAACCTTTGCCCCCCCACATTTTCCACTCCAATTGGCTCATGCTGACTCTTTGTCTTTGTTTGATCAGGGGTCCTGGTGAGATCAGGAATCTGGGGGTCTGTAGGGTCATTGCTCGGAGTATCCTCAGGTGGTGGTACACAGAGTACTCCATCGATGGGTAGATCAGTAGTTGACAGCTGGTCAATGGTCTTTCAGGTGAACCTTCCAAAGGCAAACTATGATACCTCAGGGCGATCCTGGACTGCAGGTTGTAGAATCCCAATTGGTAATAGCCCTTCATTCAGCAATGTTGAGTGATAATGTTCATACTGAGCTTCTAGTCAGTTCTTGTCCAATCATTTCTTTTTGCAGATCAAGCATTTCTCATTGTTCCAGAGTATGTTAACCACATTTGAGAAATTTATAGCCTGCTGATGGATCTCGATGATGTGTTATCGGGCATGGTTTGTTGTTGGGTTTGAATATCGGCGATATTTTTTGAATGTGAGCTAGCTCTGGTTAGCATATCACTTTCGCAGCTGCAGTACACCCCACAAAGTGTAGGCAAGGGGCAGATCAAAGTCACCTGATGATCAGCCTTATCATATACTACATCATTGCGGCATTGTGCAGGTGATACCTATGCTCTGGTCTCAAGCAGCGGATAATGAGGTACAGTCTCAACTTACCACAAAGAACCGGTAGGTTTCCTAGCAAGCAGTGTCCCAGCTTAAAGATCATTGAGAACTGATTGGCTGGTAGAATGTATTCCTCAGTAACGATGGTTGCCCGGTGGGTGAATCCTGCACAGGCAATGAAGTTTACCATAACGAAACTCAATAGGAAGCAATCTCTGTTGCCGCTCAACCAACACACATCCTATTCAATGAAGATTGCAGGTCATTTACACACATGTCGAGTGCAACATTCATTATTGTGCTACCCTTGTAACTCGATATAGTTCACGTTCGATTCCTGGAGACTATCATGTTGGGTCCCTTCTATGACATTTTGCAATCGTGAACCGAACGAAGATATGCTTCAATCCAAGATGCTTGAATTCTTATTCAACCATATTACATAGATAGATGGGATGTGAGTGATTCTGTTATCTTTGTCTCCACCGGGTTTCCTGGATCACAGACACAGTGAAATGCAACTGTTCATGCCAAATACAATATATAAGAGGCCTTCAATTCCGCTGAAGGTCACTACTACCTTAAATAGACTCAACTATATTGCAGTTTATTGTCAATCACAAATTGATATTTGTTTACCATCATCTTTGGTTTCACACCTTCATGAGTCCATATACAACTTCGGGGAATAGATCTCGCTGATCACACCCAATATGCCTCCAACCGGTGTGCAGTTTGGCTAGCAGCAATGCCCAGATGACAATTTGGGATCATCAGTTAATAATGCTAGAAATACACCAAACAATGATGCTCAATTAAGGCAACTCATGAATCAGTTTTATCCACTGCCAGGCAAAAGTTACCCTTCTAAGCAGTCACAATTTCCAGGCCCTCCCCAGTTTTACGACCCTGCTGTATTCAACATAACTCCAAGCACACACCCAAGGTCCTGTGCCACCCAAGGATATCCGAGTTAGTGGCCACCGTGGAAAGCATATGATTACCACCAAGGAGCTTATGGTTGACTTCAAATGATCCCCCCTCAACAATTCACTGGAAAAGGGCCTTCATCTCCAGGTATTGCTCGAGTGCCTCCAGCAGAGCCTGTACACAATCAAGTCATACAGTTGGCATCGTCCAGCTTTTTTCCACCTGTACTAAGTTCCGGTGCACCTGGGACTACCCCAATAAACCTCCCAACAAAACGATTCATGCCAGCTGCAGAACCACCCATAACAGATGTTGCAGGGATTGCCGATTTGCACAAAATAACAGAGCATTCCAATGATGAATTAGATGTAGACCATGGGAGCAATGATTAGTCAGACATGGGCGGTGCCGAAGGCAAAGCTCCAATCAGCATGAAGTACACTGAATTTTCTTTGACGCAATTTGCCAAAAGGATGGGGAAGCCCAACTTTAGCACATTCAACAAGTGGAAGAATGGATGGGTGGCTGGGTTTCCAAGGAAAATGCATCTGTGAATTATCAGGGGGCTGGACCATTTGAAACAGCATTGAGATGGACCCCTACACTGCAAGATGCTGCTTGCAGATTGTTTGGTGAGTGTTGAGATATGGCCACAGTTGGAAAACATTGAAAATACCAAGTGGGTTCGGTGATATTGAATCAAGATATTCCAGCACAGATGGGCAAGTGACCTTTGGGAGGCGAGAAAGAAGGGAAGGCAAGGTAACAAGCAACTGGTGATGGATTCGGGACGGAGTGTGGGCACACAGGCAAAAGGTAACCTCCCAGAGTCGCCAAAAACACCTTTCATGGTTGTGATTGGTTGGGTGCTGAACTGCGACAATGACCAGACATCTGGCATGCAACTCCAAGCCTGATACACGGAGGTGGGACACTAGGAGGAGCTGAGTAACTTCATCATGAACCATTGTGGCCCAAAAGAACTATACTGTCTAACTGAGATATCCAAATGCACCTTGCAGTATGAAGAACTGGATGCAGCATATATGGGATTGTACACACCCAGGCAAAGAATGAATGACCCTGTATATGGTCAGATTTGATTGAACAGTTCCCATCCTAATTCTTTCAAGTGGAAACCGAGCCATAATTTGAAACTATTATTGGTAGAAATCAAGGCAGTTATAGGGATGGATTAGGCAGAGCACATTATTACACCAGCCAAGGTAATCCCCGCTAGCTATGTTACGGTTGGATATGCCCACTGCAGATCAGTTGACTCCAACGTCCGTGGGATCTGATGAAAATGACAGAGTGGAGGATGAGGAGAGTGGTGGGAAAGGAACTGGTTATAGTATTAATGTAAGTTCTGATTGAGTGAATAGAATTGATTCTATTCCACATAGTTAGTGGATATAAATGCTTGTCTGTGAAATATGTAACATTGCGACGAATTTCAGGAGCACTGGATAATGAACCCTTCTGCCCAATGTACTTGAGAGCAACCAACAGAGATCATGCAGGATGAAAGACAAAGCACAATGGTGTGATGGAGGTTCAGGCGCAAGTGGATAGTGAGGAGGTCCTCAATTAATATATTGCCTGTTTAGTATAGAGCACTGTTCTCAATACAATCAACGACAAATTCGAACCGGAGTCTCTTGATGATCCGGTAAGGCTACCGAATGCCTGTCCCATTCGCCAATCGATGGATGACTGTGTTCCTGGCAATAACTATTTAACTCCAGGCCAATGTATAACCAAGTATCTTATGGACCTGGTTTGGGTAGTATGTTCCATTGTGAGAAGTTGGGTTTGGGATACAGATATGCCATGAGTGCTGGTGGCAGATGAAATGGGTCTTGGAAAGAGGTTTACCTCGGTGGCAGCAGCTGTGACAAGCAAATCGCCGACTCTGAAGGCCGTTATGGGGTTACCGCTGTCAATTTTGTGGGGGAATACCCTTGACCCATGAGTGAATTCGGCTGAGAATGACTACCCTGGGATTATTGGTGAAGAATGAAAATGGTATCCATTGCAGAGACTTAATTCAGGGGTCCGCCACCTTGTAGAGATCCAGACTACTCCAGCTGAGAGACATCCAGCACTTACTTTGGCCCTTGCACTAATCCTGGTGGTCACAATGCCTGGAGTGGCGGAGATGTTCAAGAGTGTCATCAACTAGATGACATATGGGAACAAGTTCAAACTGGCAAACTTGTTCAATGCGAAAATTGTGAATCTCAGCCATCATAGTGTGAACAATGGTTACGCAAAGCCAGAAAACTGATATATTATCCACCTTGTTTCATATGATGTGTCATTATCCAGAACAAAGCAATCCAGTAATGGCCAACTGTTATACTGATCTGGGAGGTTTGGGATTTTTGATGAGTCTCATCAGTACAATACTAAAAACAGTGTGGGCTGGCAAATTGTGATGAATCCTAGAATAGAAATCAATCTGGAAGTCACAGCAACGCCAGGATTCCGTTTACTTATTGATTGCTGTGATTCAGATGATGTTGCTGTTTTGAGGTGCACCTGAAGATCCAGAGGATGTTATGGTGAGGGAAAAGCATGGTGTCTAGGTAATGAATTCTGCAGTGAAGAGTTTCATGTGTGCCATCTGGATTGACAATAATGAAGGTAAAAAGTATGCGGCGCACTGGATGATCTGAATTGCAATGCCCTGCACAATCGGCAGGTGGTTGGAATCGAAACTGGTGAATTTAAAACCACTGGTTCCGATACTAAGAGACAATGCCAGTCTTGTTGATCTTGACTTGACTGACCAAGAGGAAGCGAAATGGAATCTCCTTGTGAAAAGATTCAATTTGAAAGGTCCTTCAGGAGCATAGAGGGTTCATAGATGGCATCTACCACGTTTCTCATTGGTATACAGAGATACAGGGAATCACAAGGAGGCGTCAGCACAATGGTGCCATGTCTGGCCACTCAATTCTTGGGTGGATTATCCTATATCCCATTATATAAGAGCCACATTTCTGCGAATGATTGTCAATACACCAGCAGATTATCCCGAGCGCGATGCAGATGAAGCATCTCATGATGTGCTTCTGCACGAACCTGAAAGCAATGAATACCCCTTGCCTCGTCCACCTCCTCCTCAGAAGGCAGTGCTATATTGTTCTCTCCCGGGCTAGGTTCGTCATTTGAAGTGGCGCCTAACAAGGTTGTTTACAGATCCTTTGGATCTCGTCTACATGTATGCCGAAATGAGCAATGATGAGCACACGGAAATACAGATCAAATTTCATGATTCACCGAATCCCTTTGTGTGCGTAACAACACCAAACGTGGGGTAGAACTGGCCTCAATCTTATTGTATGTTGAATCTCTCCTAATCGTTCTTTCTCTATATTGAATTTTTCCCTCGCAAACCCAGGTTCTCTCCCTCTCACACTGAACTGCAATACTTGTTGTGAATTCAGCAGACATGGACTGCTGAAAGTGAAGTTGTGCATGTGATATTGCCTAATTGACAACTAAATGTTCTGCAGGATCCTAATACAACAGAATATCATGAAAATGGGGTGTCCTTCTGACTGATATACCAAATTTGGAGATTTGTATTCATCCACTATCAGCAACAACAAGCGCAGTTTGAACCCTTGTAACTACAACTCTTTCCACTCACCAAGCTCCCCAATCTCTAACCAAGTTCTGCAGATTCTCAATGCACTGAAAATTCTGTGCCATGGGGTCACCTTTCATATGCTCGAACTAGAGGCACACTGACTATCTTCAACAGAGTCATATGCAGGGGCAATCATGATCAATCCATTTCTGAGTACTCCATATGGCAGGCCCCAAGCGTTAGTTAGTGATAACAACCGCGCTAATGTCTTGAGTTAATCAGGTGCATCATGTGCAAGTCTAGATACATTCTTGCATCAATAGCGTACTTGGATATGACAGTGCCAACATTTTGAATTGGGGGCATCAGAATGTGCTAGCATCCACGATATAAATCTGATCTGCTGAAATCTCTGTTGGACTTTTTTCCAGGCTTGCCTCTAACTGCATCCAGCTCCACTGAGTATTATACTTCAATGCACTATTTTCACATTATTATATTAAACTTCATACTGTCTTTGCCCATATATACCTGTTTCTACATTCCCTAGCTTCATCAAATCGAACCTACGACCAGCCAGGCAAGCAATCACCATTCACACAAGAATCACAAATCACACCTTGAGGGAGACCTCGCACTCAAGTAGACAGCCAAGCAGTATTGCCGATGAACTGTTTGAACATCCAACCCATCAGTCGAATCTTGAGTTGTAGATGGCTATTATCCGCAGTGTAATTCTTGAGAAGCAGGATGATGAAGATGCTGGTAGCAAGATCAGCGATGACGAAAGTGAAGACCCAGGAGAGTCTACCTTGTCTTCTGCTATTGAAGAAGATGATTTGGCTCACTAACAGAATGTCCTATACCTAGGTGAGGTGTGCCACAATAACCCAGTATGAACTACAAGGGTTCCTCTGCGAAAGAAACACAGCCTTGCTGATACTCTCCTTGTACACATTCCACTTCCAAATTTGCGAAATCCAGCTGGCACCATGGCACCTCCTTTGCTCAAGCGCCAAAAGTCAATCATCAGCTGATTACACCAGAGTTACCTTGTACCTGCTCAGGCACCGCCGCTTCCCATAGCTGGGGAACACCACAATGTTCCTCAACAAAAGGCCAGTAGAAATCAGCATGTTCCCGATCACCAAAAGGCTACATTGGATGTACTGAAAAGGTTCATGGAGGCAATCGTGTTCACAAAGACTCCTGGGCCAGTTGGTTCCAATGAGAGGTACTCAATTGTAGACAAAGCTTGGGAACTTGCCATCGAAGCTCAGGATCGTCAGCACACATTAGCAGGTGCTTCTGTAGATTGATCATGTCTATGTTAATTGCGCAGTGGTCCATCTTTCAAAATTAACCCACCAACACCAGAAGCTGTAAGTGTGTTATTATTCTGTTCAATGCTCATTTATTGGACTGATAACATTGACTAAACCCCACACTGTACATAGTGAGAACTACAGAGTAGTACTGTTTAAGGGCGATTTGTTGATCGAGCTTGTCAATCTGTGGTTTGTAGTTACAGGTTCGATTTGGGCTCTGAGACTGAACTTCGAATCCAGGATACAGAACTCCAGTTAGATGATGGTTAACTCTTACAGGTAGTGGATGATATGAAATCATCATTCATGCAAGTGGATGTGCTTGATCCAATTTAACAACAAATTATCTTCACCACCAATAGCTTTGGGCACCAGCCAACAGCTTCCCTGTTTGTTCAACCTCTCACTCCACAAACTGTAGCGCTGGTCGCTGTAGCTACTCATTGTGCGCTGTCTGACAACAATGCTCGAAAGATGGTTCAGGTTATGTTTTCCTGAGATGAATATTGAGGTAAATTTTGCCCTTCCATGGTGATAGATTGTATTTCTGCAAACGCCACTGCTCTTATCAATTACAAATTGCGGGCAGCTTCATACCCCCCTTGGTGCGTCTTCACTCCGTGAGGTACTGTTCAATCCCCATCAGCGCTCATCTGCCTGGATTGGTACTCCAATATTTTGTTCCGCACTCCATACCACCCTGTTCTGTTGGTGCTACTCAATGCTGTTGGTACTCCTTGACCTGGAATGGGACCACCTCTATTCTATTCCAGACTATTTACCCCTTTTGGCGCAGCTCTGCTTGGATGCATGCTGCTCTGCTGTATAGGATCTCCTCAATCCCTCTTGGCGCTTCTTGGCATGGATTTGTACCCTCTACTTCATTCCCTGCTTCTCTATCACCTTCTGTACTCCCCTTGCCCACCCTGCACTCTCCACATTCGGGCACTCCTCTTTTCCTGGTGGTGCACCTCTTTTTCCTCTGAATATCTCATTGTTGCATTTCAAACTCCATTTTGATTCACGACTGACAAACATCTCAATTCAACCTTGGTTAGAAATCACAAATTGAGCCAACCAACATTGCAATTGTATTTCACTCTCTTGCCGGGCCAGAATCTCTTGCCAATACAACAAGTGCCTCCAGCTTGTTTGCAGTGTTGATAAAGTTGGTTTTCCGGCTGTTGTCAGCCCTGATGAGGCAGGAGGTGTACTGGATGATATTGACACAATATTCGATTGATATTATCCAGTTGCTTAGCCTGGTTATTGTTTCAGTGTACCCCCTTTCACTTTTGAATCTCTCACCCTTATCTTGCTTTTCTTAATGTAGCAATGCAAAAAATGGAAAGTTGAATGGGATGTTGGGTATTATAGTATGATTTAGAAGTTGATAATGAAGAATACATGCATCATGTTCATGGTGGAGGGAAATCTATCGCTCATGCGCATCCAGAAAGTTTCTAATAATACCTACAGTCCTCTGACTAAATATTCATCAAAACCGAGGCAACCTTTGAATGTTGGTTTGCGTTTCCTGCATCTGTCGGGTAAACGTCCCAAGTGCTCTGACATGCTCCCAAACTTACGGCAACAACTCCAGTGGTGCTCCACACAGTCTCCTCGACACTCTGATGTGCTCCTAATCATATCACAACCACTCCCACTGTGCTTCCACAGCACCTCATCAGCAATCCAAGTTACTTCAAAGGCTGGCCAGAATGCCCTCCTAGGGTACAATTCGCTCCTGAATTTGATACTTGTAAGTTTACACTCTGCCTCCTCTCACACACTCCTGGAGGCTTCCAGTGACTAAAATAAATTCTCCTGATGGGTGGATATCATCATGAGAAACTGGGATATAAGAGATTTTGGTGTACTGGTCAATTTCTGTTTCTGATATGACAGGAAGGACTTGCAATCCTGCGGACCAGTGCACTAAAACGAGGCACTCTATTCCCAATCAGGCCAATCGTTCCCCTCATTTTCCAATTGCACTCATATCATTCATATCATTCCTGTCTGCATCTCCCATCTCTCTTTCTCTTGCACCGGTTTACCATTATTGCAGCACACAACGTTAATTCAACCCTATGTATATCTCCATTTCATGACCATGAGTTAACACTAAGTGCAGCATATACTGAGTACAGCACACACCGAGTACACCATACACCTAGTCCACCATACACCCTGTACACCATACATCCAGTACACAATAGACAGGGTACAACATATGCAGAGTACACCATACACCGAGTACCCCATACGCAGAGTACACCTTACATTTTTCACATCATACATGCCGTATACCATACACCCTGTTCACCATACACCCAGGACACCATACACCCAGCACACCCCACTGAATACCGCATACACCAATTACTGTATACACCATGTACAGCATACACCAAATACAGTTTACACCTAGTACAGTGTACACCAAGTGCAGCATAGACCAAGTGCAGTAGACACCTAGTGCAGCATACACCAAGTGCAGCATACACCGAGGACAGCATTCACTTTGTCCAGCATCCTCCCAACATTGATTGTCGTCCCTTCATTCTCACAATTATGAGTTGACTGTTAAGTGAAGCTGCAGCCTCTGGTGTACCACCCCAGAAGTTTGACCACCGCCCGCCAGCTCTCCATGAGAGCTCAATGGTGAAGTCAACTTGTCACATTCTCATGGTTGTGGGTTAACTAACAGAAGAATAGAGTCTTAGCACCCATCCCCTCTCCCAATCAACCACCACCAGATCGATTGCGTTTAGATCAACTGCCTCCAGTTTAACAGCATCCAGTTCGAGTTCCTCCTGATTGAGCCCTTCCACATGAACCACCTGGTGATGAACCACTTCCAAGTACTCCTTCGATTTCGCTCAATAACAGCCTCCAACTGAATCTCCAAAGTTGCTTATTGATGACGATGAAGTTTGCCAGAGTATTGCCTTCAAGTTCAGCTTCAAAGTCACACAAGCATGGCCTCCATGTCCATCTCCAAACTTGTTCGACCATGGCCTTCAAGTGCATCTCTTAACTCACACTATCATTGCCTCCAAGTGTATCTGCAAACTAGCTTAATCACTGCCTCCAAGCGGATCTCTGATTTCACTTGATCTTGGCCTCCAAGTACATCTTCAAACTCACTTGATCACTCCTCCCAGTGCATCACTATGTTGACTTGATGCACATTTTCAGGCACACTTCTAATTGCTGTCAAGCACCATCTGCAGCCAGTCCAGATATACTGTGTCTAGATGGATAGCTACACATATACATAGATACATAGATACATAGATACATAGTTATATAGATGTGTAGATACATACATACATAGATACATACATACATACATACATACATACATACATACATACATACATACATACATACATACATACATACATACATACATAGATACATAGATACATAGATACATAGATAAATAGATACATAGTTACATAGATACATAGATTCATAGTTACAAAGATACATCAATGTGAATACAATATACATACATGAGTTTTAACATCATTGAACAATGAGTAGTAACTACGATTTGCTGGTGCACCGACTGCAATTCAACTTTCAACTTTTTCAGCCTGCATTGAATGATGCTCCAAACCTTGTTGCCTGCATTTTCAGGCGCTTGTCAGACTGTCTCTGGTCCTCCTGAACACTTCCAAATTGGTTGCCAATGCCCCGAGGTGCACCAAATGGGCCACTTCATCAGTTAAGTCAGCATGTAATTTTTCACCAGTCATCGTAGGTGCACACGAAGGCCACTATATCAGTCCAGTCAACTTCAGAATTGGACCATCGTGATATTCCGGTCCGACAACTTCCACATACTCTCAGAGGTTCTGGGTAACAGATATATATTTTGCGGATAAACGATAATGCAAAATCTATGGCAGAAAGAGGCTCTGATGAAATTGTAATTTGAGCAGTGTACACATTGTGTGAATTCTCTGTATTTGTTAGCGAACAAAATCACTCTAATCTATCCCTTATAGTACTGGATGATGTGCTGGGATAATTGTACCAGCAGAGGGGTGCTTTTCACGAGCAGAAAATATTAAAGTCTGGAAATGCCAAAGTGCATGATCAGTTGGCCAGAGAATCACATCAGTTGTAAGAACACAAGATGCATAACATTTGGGCTGCAATGGAGGTCCTTGTGTATGGGGCTGAAAAGGTTACTTCTCCACAAGAATTGAAATTTCAGGATGTACCTGAATTGAACCTGACAAACTGCAACCAAATGGTTTGATGCCTATCGACAGCAGTTAGACAAGCAATAGGAGTCTCAAATCCAGCTGGTGACAGTGGTCACACACAAGAGTTTAACTAATTATTCCAACATTATAAGCAACAACTATCCCAGAAAGTAAGGACTATGGCAGCCAGTTGCAGAGGTTTATTAGCCAAACAACTTGCTCAAATGAATACTGCAGCAGAACTAGAGGTTTATGTGGTGGCTAACATGATTCCTGACTAGTGTGTGGATTTTGTGGTCCCTCTATCCAATGCTTCAACTGTAGCCACCACTTGGAGCATAGCTGATACAGACCACATAGTTAATCAGCTTGTGAGCAAGATGTATGGTATCACTTTGAATAAGCACATGCAGTTCAAGGCCCGATTCTGGATCCACCAGATTTTATTGGAAACTTGGTGAGAGGCAATCAGAGTACCCCAGGTCCGGAAAAGCAACACACAGCATGGGATAGATTTTGGACATCAGACAATGCATCGTCTGAGCAATATATTGTAGTCGTTTCTGTTATTATGTTCGAGTGACAATGGATGACAGATATCGCTGAATGGCTACAAACCAGCAAGATGAAAGGAGAATATTAATATTGCAACGAAGCCAATTACATTTGATAGATATTCCAGAACAATGAGCTGGGTACAAGTCTTGACTATATGGAGGATACTCAGTCATACATTGCCCTTGAAGGGTGGTACGATATTTTGCCTGCAAAAGGTTTCAAGCTACTCTCGGCTACCAATTAACAGCAAAGTACATATAGGGCCCATCATTTATGGCTCCATTATTGTCAGGAAGACACATTTTTCTGCCATGTATCATGACAGGTTCAGTACTTCAGTCAAATGCAAATCTGCAGAGTGTACAGTATTATCAAACAGACATCACTCTGAGATACATCCGTAGATTTCGAATTTTTGAATGTTGGATAGGTATTCTACACACAAGTTGAAAAGGACTGCAGACAAGATCTTGGGGCACTGCTGCACAGCCATGATCAGAATGTACTCATATAGAGCATATTGTTTAAACTTCAGAATGGCTGTTATACTACTGTCAACTGTATCACTACCCTACTACTGTTGAATGTTGGGGACTTCATTGCAAGATTCAATTTATTAATGCCAACCAAGGGTGCATATGTGCATCTCATAACATCAAGGTACAATATTCAGAACCTGGAGTGAATCACCTTGATAACACATTCCAAGGCCAAGTTCCTTCTTTATCTGTAATATATTTTAGCTGCAATCCACTAAATCAAATTCTCCAATTTGAGGAGTGCCTGCCAGCTGGAACAACCATATCAACCTGTCTAACAAGGAGCAAGAATACTCAACAATAGGTATTACATTCTGAAACTTATGAATATGGAGTGCTGATTCCAACCCGGTATAACATTCCACAGTGTTGCACTGATTGTATCAATGAATTCATCCAGGTTGCAAAACAGACAAAATGGACGCACATTGTACCCATCAGAGTAATACTTGCAATGGCACAATCTGTGCGAGAGAATGCAACATCAGATAGAAATAGTAGCATCTGGCTTCTAAATAATCATGTGGATTTAGATACCTACTGGACTGTATAATAAGTAGCATTCCTGAATCAAGCTGTATAGTAGTAAAATACATTCTCAATTTGTACTATTTGATATAGACCTTTCAATAATCACTCCTGGGGAGTATTGCTCCAGGTTGAAGGTGCACCAGAATGGTCTTGGGGATGCAGACAATAGTGCCAATAGCTCCAAACATTGCGCATTCTAATAGTTAGATTCTGTTCCATTGTGTAGCCAACTATACACTATTGAGGATGTTCTTCTATTCTGATCCACAACATTCAGAGCGTTGAGGAGCACGGGGGAAGTAGTCTCAGAGCACTTGAGAGCACATCACATCGAATTCAGTCCATCTGGGATCACCTGGGATCACCTGAAAGTATTGGTGTGGCTTGTTAGAGTTGCTGAGTTGGTCAGTTATGACTCCCATACTATTTTACATTTTGCTAATGTAGAATATGAAAGAAGAAGTTAGCTAGTGTAGTAAAGTTTAGACATTAATGATGAACAATAATCCATAGATCATATATGTGATGAAAAGCAATTAATTGTGGTGAGTAAATCAGAAGAGTCTCATGTAATGCCTACAGTCTTCTAAAAAATGATCTACACTGGCTCTATGACCTGCCAGTGTGTATTGAGGTAATTCTGAAAAGCTTGGGTGACAGTCCCATGCACTCCTAACTTCTCTCTGGCACTTCAATATACTCCCAATCCTTCATTATTGCTTACAATGTGCTAATCTACCTCTCATGAAGATCCAAGTTAGATTCAAGACTTGGTGGATTACGCTCCTAGGGTCTGTTTCTCTCTCAAATTTGACATATGTAGTTTCAACTCCACCTTCTGTTATACACTTGTCAATGCACAGGCTGTCTAATACACAATTGAGTGATAAAACCCCTCTATGGTACTTCTGAACGCTTTTCAATTTGTCAAAAACCTTCTCATGTTATGCTGTTCTGTTGTGTGAAATCCTGTTTCTTCTTCAGTCCACCTCAACACTCTGAGACTGATCTAATTACCTTCCCAGTTGTACTGTGTTATATTTATAATCCTACAACTATCTGATACTTCTTGCGGCTGCTGCTGTCTAACATACCTTTTTGTGATGCAGCTGTATATAGATATAACCATATGTGGTTGTTTGTAGACTTCATTTTCCAATGTTCTGTAGTATCTGGTCAGAGAAATTTCTGTGTATTGTACTATTTTTGTGAGAAGTACAAGATCATGTAGATATTCCACATATCACATTGATTCATTGGTTCAATCTGTGATAGAATGACATCAATGGGTATGTCAGAATGAGCTGTTCTGATAAGCTATTGGCAATCCACTGTAGATGAAAGTATTAGAGTTGAATAGCTATATATTGCAATCTTTATGATATCAATTTCCCAGGATATCATTCAACACTAAGCTCAGTCACCTTGGACTTTCTTATACTCTCCCCTCAGTACAGCAAGCAATACGGTCAGTATGGTTATACGATTGGTAAATTTTTTAACCAACTCGTGGTAAACTCCAACAGCTTCAACAATATGGTACATGTTCTCCATTCTCACCAATTTGAATCAGTTAGCAACCATTCTAATCCACCCCTTGTATATTACAACACCAAACCCATTGACAACAGATTGGCAGAAGAGTACTTCTACTGTATAGAACTAGGACTTTGTTAACAAATATCAAAATTCTCAACAGGTGGATTCAATCCAGTACTAAGTGAACCTGCTTCATATGGGACTCTTGATTCTCAATATATATGATAAAGTGATTTAATGTTATGATACATTACACACTCTCAATATGTAATGGCAGATGGTCGCGCAACAGTTATATACACTCGCTTTATTCGTTTGCTCATTTACAGTTCATTTTGATCTAATTGTAATGTTGGCTTGGCTCTGCAGTGTAACTTTTGGATAGAGTGTAGATCTCAGAGTTGGTAGTAATAGCTACTGTAGAAGTCAAGATTGAAGACATATGGCATGCATTGGAGTTGGGGGATATGCCTTTCTACACCAAGGTAAAACATTAAGACATTAACAAGGTTGATATGTAGATGTTGATAGTAGATGGGTATTAAGAATATACCATTTCACTGCATGATATGTACAATTATAGCTAGATAAAGCGTCAGTTAGCTTATGATTCTGTACTGTTGTAATAGTCTCCAAGTTCATTGCATATGCTGTTCTGATTCTGATTGGAGTTTTGCGTAGTTCAGAGTTATGTGAATATAAGCTAATTGCTATCTACCAACCACTATTGCATCAATCCTACATCAACAACGCAACTAGACTTCAATGTACAAAGCAGGTTGTTACGCAGAATAAAGCTACAACTGGCTGCTTTCAGGCAGATGGAATCTGATGTGCTGGTTGAAACTTTCAGATTTATGTTCCGTAACAGTAATTAAATTGGTGTTGGCAATATATTGAAATATTACTTGTATACTGTAGATGCAGTTCAATGCGCATTGTTATCTCACTCTGTCAGATATTTGATTTAATCAATATTGTTACACAGTTGTAATAAAACCATTGGAAATAACACCAGATAACATATTTTCTACTATTATTTTATGAACAATTGCAAATCTGAAAGTGCAAGGTGAAATTGGACACAATGCAGAGTCTTCTGTTACTTGAATAAAGTATGATATCATTTGAAATTCAATCTTTATTTGCAGCCAATTGAGAGAGTTTGCAAGAGGTGAGTTTGTGGTGAGGAACCAGTCCAAGTGCAATAGTCTGGGATTTTACATTGAATAACCTGTTACTAATATCTGGTGCTGGTGTTAATCATTACCCAGACCAGTTAGACTAGTTTCAAACTATTGTCAGTCTTATTTTAAATTCTATCAGTTGAAATGGATTGTACTGCAGTATTTCCTTCCTCAATGTAATTTGAATGTGAAAGCTGTCAACTATATATTCTTCAGTACTGGCTCCGGCATCCTACAGTATGAAAGGTATCAATCTTCGACACCCGATTTGATTTTGAATGAATTCTTAACTCTGTGTCGTTCAGTGGGGAAAGGAATTTCTATCCAATCATGGCACAAGCAGCTTTCAGTATTGCCTCATAGATAATCTCCCTTATTAGCAATTCATCAATCTGCTCTGCTCCAAACTCTACTAGCAGATGTTGTATTAGATTGCAGCACTGACTCACATTGGCATGTCTGTTAGCAGCTCAACAATCATCACTATTGCAGTTATTGTTACATATTGGATATACATTCTATTGCCATCTACATTCTTCAATATGCTAATCTGATTCTTGAACTCAGTTTTATACTTATGCCCACTGATGCATATATAGTGTATCCTACTATCAGTATTGCATGGCACTTTCTCTAAACAATTAACTTGTATTCAAAAGGACATTACTAATTCGCGTCTGATAATTATCTACAGTTTGCACTTATGTCAATATCCTGCAACATAGATCATTTTGATAGTGGTAGATTCTACTCACATTCCTTATTCTTCAATTGAATTTGGCCATATTGGACAGTGTGTACATACTTATATGTCACTTACACTAAGTTATTCGGAATATCAATGCTGCAGCCAATACCAATATCTAAACAAGTACATTGCAGGGTCTTCCTACTCGTTTGGGTGTTGCAATTGTTTAATCGATGGGACAGTCAAATAGCGAACAGTTAAAGGATGGCAGATTCAAGTTGTCAGTATGAAGTTTAAATGACTTCATATTAATATTCTTATGGATCCTATTGCTGTTCACTTGGTGTCTTGTTTGTTATCCCGGAATATCTGCTAACTTCAGAGGTACTATTCAATCCGCTGCTCCTGTTGGATTCCTCTGCATGCCCTTTCAGTTGCTCCGCCATGTCTGCCATCTTCTTATTTCGAACTACCACTTGTTATCAACTGTAGTTGTCTGTACCATTTATTGCCTATCGTAGTATGTCTGTCCTCATTCTTGCCACCATTATTATCTTGTATTTTTCCTAACTAGATTCCCCATGTCATCTGCTATACAGAGGTTGTACGTACAGTTGAAGTTTATACACTTACTATATTCTTATAGAATGTAGTTCTTCTGGTCATTGTGGCAAACATGTTAGATGATGCTGGAGCTCTACTTTATAGTCATCTGGAATAAATTGACTATATCTATTGGCATTATAGTGCTATTAGAGTCAGCTATGAACAGGACAGCTCTTGGTAAAGTAACTGCATACCTTATCACTATATTGATTTGGTAGTGTGAAATTAACATACCATAGCCAACTTTATTGGCTACTAATGTTGCTAAATGTTAATTGTAGAGTTTGTTGGAATGTTGTGTTTAAATAGAGGTCTATATGCAGTTCTAGCTAACTGAACTCATCCTTGAAGGTTAACCCATAACCTTTGGCACTATAGGTGGGTATAAATTACTTGTCCTCAAAATTACATTGGATAGCTAACAATGTAAACTTGTCCCTGAGATTCATATTGAAATCTTTCCTTATCTGACAAAGTAGACTGTTTGGGCATGATTTTTCTGAACTCCATCTCATGAATTGTTAGAAATGGAGTACAGAAAATCAAATTCAGTCCATTGTTAATCGTATTGCCACTACATGCACTTCGGTAGTTGTAGTTGTAGCTGTACCATCTATCTGAGTTATAGATTCCAGCCATCTGATAATATGCATGTAACTTTTAAAGAATTATTATATGTTGTTAATGATGGTATCCAGCACTTCCAAAGAATATTTACCATACCAGGCAAATAGTGGTAGTAATGGTTACAGAGTGTAACTTCCGGTCGCAGTCTGGGTCGAGACCTATCCGTTTCCTAGTTGGCTGTCCGGGTCGTCAATGCACACAAACTCTCAATTCTGGTACGGTTCGATGGAATTCTCCAAACCCATCTGGAGTGCGCGGGTTGTCAGCGGGTTGTGCAGTGGGTCCCTCTGTAGATTTATAAAATGCTTTTGTTTTTGCTGTTTGATAATAGTATCTTATCAAAATCACAAATTCAACGTCCAGGAATCTCTTTTTGCATGTTTTGTAGTTTGCAATATCAAGTATTTTGGTGTCCGTGTTTTTCCTTTAATATTTTGCATTTTTGCCTATAAAGGCATTCAATAGTTCTGTTATGAGCTCAAATATCCGCATGATGCCTTGATTACCCAATATGCATAATCAAAAATTGTTGACACTCTGTTGACACTCATTTTCTTGATGGGGTAATGTAGGTGTCATGCACTGTTTTGCCTGAAAAGGCCACCATGACTTCATATATGAAATATTGCCACAAAGCGACACATAGATAACCCCAGTTACACTATCAAAAATTGTTGATGCTTCGTTGACTCTCGTTTTGAGGATGCGCCCGGAAGCGTGTCGCTTTGGCTGTTGCCCCTGTAAGCAGCCGGGAACTCATTTAAGAATGTCTGCAATGAATCGCCACTTCGTTGACCAAAGATTCAAAGCCAATAATCATCGATGCTCCATTGACACTCATTTTCAGAATGCGGCGGCGACAGTGGCACTTTCTCTTGTGCCTATGAAGGCTGCCAATATGTTGGGTATCTGTAACAGCGACCAAATCACTTTTCTATTACCTGACTTGGAAGACCAAAAATCGTTGACGCTCCATTGAGGCTCATTTTAATGTATTGTCCATTCAAAATCTGCTGCCATCAATAATTGTATTCATCATTATGTGAACTTAATGGTTGCCTTTCTGACTGATTAAGAATTGGCCATTTGGCAGAGCCGGGCCCAGTAATGTTTTTGCACCGATCGTTCTCACTCAATGAAACTTTGTATATCTTCCTAAATGATTTGTTTTGCACACTATACATCTGTTTATCAACCAATATTGACATTCAACTCCTCACTATGCTCCCATAATATTTGTCTAAATGAAATTCTGGATCAAGCAACATCGAGAACCTGGTGAAAATATGTTGTCTCATTTTGCCAGACTTATTCATTTTTCCCTTATTCCTCCTTGATTCTATTGCATTGACCGTCATCAATTGCATTCCAACCAGTTTCTTTGACCTTGGTGTTGGCCGAATTGATCCGGGAACAGTTGTTGTGGCACTCACATCACTCTTTTCTGGGCTTTCGGGATCCTGAATGCAATTGTCCAGCTCTATATCGGATTCATTGTCTGCCTCCCATTCATCTTCCCTCGCATTTGCATTATCCAAGTCACAACTCCAGTTAAGCCAATTTTTGGTGTTCGAAATGCTTTCAGGTGCACTATCCTCATCACTTCCAGCTGGGTGATGGTCCATTCTTTACATTCGGTGGACATTGAATACTGGAGTTTGTCGTCCTGGGAGATCCTTTGCAGACACAGCTGGTGGCAAAGGTGATCTTTCTGACAATTCAAATGCAGCCACACCATGATGTTGAAAGTTCGACTAGGATGCTGTGATGATCTCTCCAGTATCTGAAATATATCCTATGGCTATCATTAGCTTGTTTTGAGCGTGAGATTCCATCTGTGTAGCACATAGGTTTTGGCTGCCCTGCCACATGTCCAAAACCTCATGGACCTTGGCCAATCTGTGCGATGTTCGTTCCTCCAACTCTCTGCATGTCCAAGTCGTTTACAGTTTTTGTCGTATCCACTGCTAGGTCATTGCCTGCCTACATTCCATTACTGGCACGAGCAAACTGCCTTATGATGACTTGTTTGGGAAAGGTCTTGCCTGTGGGTTTTCACTGCCTCTAGCCGATAATGTCTCACCCAAATTAAAAAGTGCCCTCCACTCCGATACCATGTGGTATGATAGAGAATATAACACCATCCCCATTAGAGATATCATTGTACTTTCAGTGTGTTTCCTCTTGTCGATGCCAGGAGACGGGGATATCCAGGATCCAAAATGTACTGCTAATCTTTATCGGGTCGGAGTGGTACTCATCAATATTCAGATTATGTTGCCCCCAGTTCATTGGTAATTCTGGCAGTGAATTCAAATGGAGCCATGCGGCTGACAATAAGCATGCGGGACGATCAATTCGTCAGGGCGTCGTTTCAGCCACAACTTTAGGCATTAAGTATTCTTCATCATCACTGCACAAATCGTAAGGATTAAAAGACAACTGACCACATCCAGAAGCGGTTGCGGAGGCGAAGAGTTTGTTGCCTGGGACTCTTTCACGTTGAATGACAGGCCAACATCTATGTTTGGCACCATATTTATTCTCCACATACTTCAGAAATGCCTCTTAGTATTGGGTAGTATAACAAGTCTCATCCTCAGTACTAATATCAATGCGCGTATCCCTCTGCCTTAATGATAGCCACTTCCGGAAAGGATCCAGGATGTGTGCTGAAATTAGACAAATTCCCGTCATTGGTGTAACACAGCATCCTATTGGGAAAACTCCTGTTGCACAAACTTGACGGCGAAGTATATGTCTTCCTTCCATTGATTCTTCTTCTTAGCTACAGCTTGCATAACGCCATCCATATGATCTGAAATGTCATTGTAGACAGTGATAATGTGATGCAGAGTAACTGTATGCCGTTTCAACATCCACAGGGTCCAGTATTGGAATCGCCTTGAAACTTCCATCATGTAGTTGACAATGGTCCATTCATTCTGTATTGTGAATGGTGGCTGGTTATCACTGTATGTTGGATGTTTGAGCAACTCACGAGTGATTTCTAGTAATCGGTGGGCTCACTCGAACAACTCCAGTGTTTGATTCCGCATTGTTTTCACATCCATATTATGTAGTACTGCGATTTATACCACGGCATTGTGAGAGTCAATGAACTAGTTTCGATGACCCGGGGTCAGCGTAATCAACACTGCAAGAATTTGCTGCTACATGATGGTCAGTTTCAGGACGCTCGAAATTTCCTGAAACACATTCTTTCCCAATTATCGATGCTAAACCTGATCTCATGGCTGACACCTTGTTGATTGTAACATTGCCCTCTTGGCGAAGTCTTTGACTCTTCCCAATGTCTATGCTTTCATTCTCTTCGAATTGCTGATCACGCTCATGGGCTTCCCAACAGTTGATGCGACCTTTTACCCCAAGACTGCTCATGAATACACCTAAAGGAAAGTGAATGATGTGTGCCATACATGGTTTGCGGTTTTCCAATGCAGGCCACTCGAGTCAGGAGGCCTCAAGGGTTGATTGTAGTAGCTGAGTCATGGAGTTATTTGAGGATGGGTAATCAGTCGTAATTCCATGTAAACAGCTGTCGGTTTGCTTAAAACGATCAAGAACTTCCTTCAAATGTTCGGCCAGCCATGTTGCACTATGGTGATCTTTGACCTATCATACTTCAATAGCGTTCGAAATGGGAAATGTATCAGTAATCAACCTCATCAAAAGCGAGTGCTACCTCTCGCAATGCAAAATTTCGATCCACAATGTAATCATCGACCGACGTAATGGCTAATTTTTTGGTTGATGTCCACCCATCTAAAGCTATAGTAAGTTTATTTCTTGATGGCAATTGCTTCTTGATTGCATCCAGAGGCAGTGAGTACTCCCTCAAGCAAATGTTGGGAAGAGTGCTGGTGGACAGTAGGACCACCATGGTTTGTTATGCATTACATGACTGTCATTGCTCCACATTTGATACAGCGTTCCGTCGAATATGAACCTAAACAAATCCTAACATGAGGTAGCAATTCCGAGTGTCTTGGTGAAATTTGGCAGTTACACAGTCCTTAGCTACCAGTTTAGAGCCTTTGTCTGTCAATTTAGTCAATATAGATAAAACCTACATGTCAAATAAGTAATTCTTTTGCGAACTTGCTATTGTAGTTCCTCGACTTGTTGGTCTCTTCAGTATGGACCAAGCTGTTCCATCGACCATTGAACTAGTCAATTCCGCAACCTCCAACTCTGTTAATTCATTTAACTTTGCCATGTGCGCTTTTGCCAGCAAGTGTTTCCCCATTGAGCTGGTCATATGGTCTGATGGGTGGCGAAAAACTTGATGACAAATGATATAGATGATGCCTGGGCTGCTGGTCTCCTCAATTCTGCAGTGTAAATAGAAACGCCATGAAGGCGCATGTCTAGAATTAATCCAAGCAACAGAATGCTTGGAGCCCACTTTTGTAGAAGCCCTACAGGATTCAAATATGAATTCCGAAGTAAGGTCGCTCAAATCACGAACAACCACACGATGATTGTTGTTGGATATCATAACCTCTAGCAAGGAGGTGTTTAACGATTGCGAATCTGACTTCACGGTAGCATTTTGATAGCTGAGTTATTCGACTTGAGTAACTGCCAAAAGTTATGTTATAGTACAGTAGACAGCTGGTTGTTAAATATTGACTCTAGAGATATGATCAAGAAAAAAAATAAGACCTCTGACACTTTGTATGTATATTTGTGAACTTGTATACAAAGACATAATGAAAAGACAAATGGTTGAAAATTCGATATAGGAACAACGCAATGCGGTTCATTGCAATGAAGCTTATTGAGCCCGTCGAAAACTGTTGATGCTCTGTCGATGCTCTTGTTTAGGGAGTGGTAGTGATGTTGTTACTGGCATTTTGCGCATAACGTTGGCCAATACTTTTACTATGAGTTAATGCTGTTGCACAGCCCTTTGATCATCCAAGATGCAAGACCAAGAATTGTTGACGCTGTGTTCATGCTCATTTTGAGGATGGGGCACTGAGCTTGTCACTTTCCTTTGTACCAAAACAGATGGGTAATACTTTGACTTGGGAAGGATGTGACTATGCCGCCCATTGATTGCTGAATAAATAAGACTAAATATCCTTGATGCTCTGTTGATGCTCACATTGCAGACCTACTAACAGTCATTGGATGATCAACATCTGTACGCAAAAATGCATATACTCATTATTGACAGCCGATATATCGTTTCTATGTGTAATCATTTGCATCCAAACACTTCAACACCTTTCAATTGCTGATCTACCACTATACATGGTGTCTGAGTGATGAATGATGTAGACATATCATATCCCACCGCATTCAGCCAGGAATTTGCAGGATGTAGATCCATCCTGTAGTTTTTGATATGTAAAGCCCGGCTTCCCCACCAGTCATCATCCAGCTCCTTCTCCTCGGGTTCCATGACCTACCATAAGCAATTTTCAAATTCTCCACCCTGTGCACCAGGTCTCAGTAGAGAGTTATGAACTTGGATGGATTGATGACTGCAGTATGACGGTTGTCATTCATACTGGTTCGCATTGCACATTGAACACTCCTTCTATAACTGGTATGACATTAATGACTTAAATTTTGTTGGTAAATTTTGTCTCTAATTTAGATTTTGCTTTCTCAATTAGCAGTAACAGGAAACTCAATATCAACTTTGTTGGTCATCAATCAACTGGATTTGGAGTCTAGAACTTTCGTGTGGCCCATACAACCCTCGCACATGTACAGACAAATTATCATGTCTTGTAATTTGGTCACTGAAACCAACACAGAGATTACACATAGCAAAAGAGTATCGTTAGCAACAGTTCCGGACCGTCAGTTCTGGACTGGGTCCGGGTCAGACCCGAACCCTTGCCCAATTGGGGGGCTGGGTTGTCAATATACATGAACCGTCAATTTGGGTACAGTGTGATGGCAATACCCCAACTCATCAGAATTCGGCGGGTTGTCAGCAGGTTGCCCAGCGGGTCCATCTGAACATTCATATAATGCGCTTGTTTTTGCTGTTTGATAATAGTATCTTAACAAATGGTGTATTCAACAGCCAATAATCTGTCTGTGCATGGTTCGCAGTGTATCGAATCGATGATTTTGGAATCGGTGTTTTTCCTGTACTATGTTGTATTCTTGCCGATAGAAGCAGTCAATAGCTCTGTTATGAACACATATATCCATGCGATGCCTTGATTACTCAATGTGGAAAACCAACAATGGTTGATGCTCCGTTGACGCTCATTGTCATGATGGGGTAATGGATATATCATGCGCTGTTTCGGTTGGAAAGGCTGCCATCACTTCGTATACTAATTGTTCCCAAAACGCCACACTGAGATTGGATGAGATGCGAGACCAGAAATCGTTGATTCTCCATTGACACTCGTTTTCAAGATGGTGTAGGGATCATGTCACTACTGTTTTTGCCACTGAAGGTGGCCAAAACTTATTTTTGGATGTTTAAAACCAATCGGCACTTAGATTACCCAAGATGTAAGACAAAAGATTGTTGACGCTCCGTTGACCCTCCGTTGACCCTCAGTTCCAGGATGGTGCAGGGAGCACGTTGCTATTGTTTTTGCCTTTAAATGCGTCCAATACCTGACTTATGGATGTTTGCAACCAATCAACAGTTATATTACCCAAGATGCAAGACCAAAAATTGATAAAGCTCGGTTGACGCTCATTTCTAGGATAGGGCAGGGAGCCTGTCACAATTGTTTTTGCATCTGAAGGCAGCCAGTGCCTCATTTATGGGTGATTTCAACCAATCACCACTTATGATACAGAAGATGCAAAGCCAAAAATTGTTGATGCTCCTTTGATGCTGATTTTCAGCATTGAGCAGTAACCGTGTCGGTCGCTCTTTTGCCTACGAAGGCTCCAATTGCAATGGTTATGCATTACAGCGACTAAATCACTTTCCAATTCCCGTACTTACAAGACTACAAATCGTCGACGTGCCGTTGACACTCTTTTCAATGCATTGCCCATTCACAATCTGCTGCCATCAATAATTGGATTCATAAATAATTGACCTTAGTGGTTGCCGTTTGGCCATATCCAGACATGGCCGTTTGGCATAACCAAGCACGGTAATCTCCTTACACTGGTCGCTCTCATTCTAATGAAATTTATATATCTTGCCAAATAATTCATTTTGCCCACTATGGTTCTGTTTATTAACCAATATTCTGATGCAACCGCTCAGTAGTCTCTAATAATAGTTTTCAAGATAAAGTTCTCGGTCAATCAACATAAAGAACCTGTCGAAAATACATTGACGCATTGTGTCTTACTATTTTCTGTTCGCCATATTGCTCCATGTGTCCATTGTAAAGACCGTCATCAACACCTGTTCAGCCTTTGTCTTTGACCTCCGTGTTGGCTGAATCAATCTGGGATCATTTGGTGCAGCACTCACACCCCGCTGCTCAACAGTTTCCTGATTGTGGATGCCATTGTCGTGCAATATATCAGACTCATTGTCTGCCTTCCAGTCGTCTACACTGTCATTTGCATTATCAAAGTCCCCATTCCTCTCAAGGCAACTGTTGGTGTCCGAAATGATTTCAGGTGGACTGGCTACATCACTGTCCGCTGGATGGCGGTCGATTGATTTGATTCGGCTTACATTCAGTACTTGTGTTCATCCCCCAGGGAGGTCCTCTGCAGACAAAGCTGGTGGCACAGGTGATCTTTCCGACAATTTAAATGCAGCCGCACCATCATGTTGAAAGTTTGACCAGCACGCCTTGATAATCTCTGCAGTATCTGAAATTTACCCTACAGCTGTCATTAGCTCGTTTTGAGTGCAGGATTCGTTCTGTGTAGCACGTAGGTTTTGGCTGCCCTGCCACATGTCCAAACTGTCATGGACCTTGGCTATTCTGTGCAATTTCCACTCATCTGCCTCTCTCTTCATTTCCAAGTTGTTTTCAGTATTCCTCATATCCAATGCTGGGTCATCACCTGCCGATATCCCTATATTGGTTTGGGCAAACTGCCGTACGATGACTTTTTCGCGAAGGGTCTCACCTGTGGTTTTTGACTGCCTGCAGCCGATCGTGTCTTGCACCACGGAAATACTGGCCTCCGCTCCGACTCTATGCGGGATGAGGGACAATCCTTCATGTGCCACATTGGAGAGATCGGCACACTTCGAGCCGGTTACCTCTTGTTGACACCACCAGTCAGTGATATCCAGTAACCAAAACCCACTGCCAATCTTCATTGGGTTGGAGTGGTGATGATTCAGATTCGGATTAATTTGCCAAAGCTCTGTGGAAATTCAGGAGGTTAATTCAAATAGAGCCTTGCGTCTGCGAATAAGTGTGGAGCACAATCACTTTATCCAGGTGTCGTTTCAGCCACAATTTGAAGCATTAAGTATTCTTCATCATCACTGAACAAATCATATGCAGCATAAGATTATTGCCCAGATCTAGAAGCCATTGTGCAGGAGATCAGATTGTTGCTTGGTACGGTTTCAGGTTTAATGGCAGGCAATCATCTATGTTTGGCACAGTATTCATTCTCCACATATTTCAGAAAGGCCTTCTGGTGTTGGATAGTATAGGAAGTCTCATCCTCCGGATTGTTATCCATTCTCTTATCCCACTTCTCACACGATTGCAACATCCGGAAAGGATCAAGGATGAGTGCTGAAATGAGAAGCCTACCTGTCATTGGAATAACATCAGTATAATATTTTGACAACTTCTGTCACGCAAACTTTACGGTGATGTATAAGTCTTCCTTTCATTCAGTCTTCTTCTTAGCTAAAGAACACATAATGCTATCCATATGATCGAACATGTCATTGTACACAGTGATAACATGAGGCAGAGTAACCGTATACCTTTTCGACATCCACAGGGTCCTGTACCAGAATGTCCTTAAAACTTTCATGATATACTTGAAGATCATCAATTCATCCTAAGTTGTGAAGAGTGGCTGGTGAACACTGTATTTTGGTTTCTTGCGCCACTCCCGGGTGAAATCTTGTAATGGGTATGCTCGCTCAAGTAACTCCAGTGTTGAATTCCGATGTGTCTTCACATCAATGATAGATAGTACTGCGGTTGGTACTTTCGCTTTTTGACTCATTGATGAACTCCTTTCAATGACCAGGTGTCAGTGTAAACAATACAGCAAGCATTTGCTGCTATGTGAAGGTCAGTTTCAGGACTTTCAAAATTTTTTGAAATACGTACTTTCTCAATTATCTTTGCTAAACCTAGTCTCATAGCCAACACCTTGTTGATTCTAGCATTGCCCTCTTTATGATGTCTTTGACTCTTCCTAATGTCTGTGCTTTCATTCTCTCCAAATTTCTGAGTGCACTCATGGGCTTCCCAAAACTTGGTATAGCCTTTTACACCCAGACTGCTCATTAATGAATCTAAAGCAAGCTGAATGATGTGGGCCATGAATTGTATGTGGTTTCTCAATGCAGGCCACTCGATTCCGGAGGCATGAGGGGTTGATTGTAATTAGCAAGTTATCGGGTAATTTGAGGAAGCGTTATCAGTAGTAATTCCATGTGAACTTCTGACGGTAAACTCAAAACATTTCTGAACTACTTTCCAATGCACAGCTCGCAAATCTGCAGTATGTTGACCCTTGACGTATCATCCTTAATTTGCTTCTGAACTATGGAAAGAATAGGCTATCATCCTCATCGAATGTGAGTTGTACTTCTCGAAATGCCCAACCTCGATCCATACAGTAAGCAGTGACCGACGATATGGCTAATTTGTCCGTCAATGTCCACCTGTCTACAGTTAAACTAACATTATTTTTTGATGCCATTTGCCTCTTAATTGCATCCACTTTCAGGGTGTATTCCCTCGGGCAAATGTTACTCAGTGTGCTGGCAGACGGTAGGCCCAACTTGCATCTTAATGCATTATATAACCGTCGTAGCTCGAGGTCTGATAGAGCATTTTATGCAATGTAAGCCGAAACAATTCCTAACATGAGGTACCAATTCCAGGTGTGTTGGTGAGATTTGGCAGTTTGAAAGTCCTTCATTGCAAGTTTGGAGCGGTTGGTCTGTCGATTCAGTTAATATACATGCAACGTACACATGAAATATGAAATTGCTTTACACACTTACTATTGTAATTTCTCAACTTCCTTGTCACTTCAGTATTGCAAAAGCTGTTTCATCAACTTTTGAACTAGTGAATTTGGTAACTAACGACTCTGTGAATTCGTTTAACTTTGCGACATGCGATTTTGGCCGCAAGTGTTTCCCCATTGAGCTGGTCCCATGTTTCGATGGATGGCGAAGAACTTAAAGACAGACGATACCTATGATGCCAGGGCAGCCATTCTCCTCCATTTCACAGTGTAAATAGAATCGGGAGCACTGCACATGCTTAGAATTAATCCAAGCAATAGGCCGCTTCGAGCCTACATTCATTGAAGCCCACCAAGCATCATACATTTTTGCAAAGTAAGGTCGCTCAAATTGCGAATAAAGATATGTGCAATTTTGTAGGATATCATAACCTTCAACATTGACATATTTAGAGATTTTGAATCCAACATCGCGGTAGGAATTTGAAAGCTGGGTAATTCGATTCGCGAGACTGACAAAATTATCATTACAGTAAAGTAGGAAGCTGGTTCTTGAATATTGACTCTGGAGCTACAAGCAAGAAAAATATCAGACCAGTGAGACATTGCATCCATATTTGTGAAGTGGAATACAAAGACATATTGCAAAGACTGACCATTGGTAACTCCATTCAGGAACAACCCAGTGCAGTTTGTTGCTGTGTAGCTTACTGAGCCTCGACAAAAACTGTTCACGCTCCGTTGGTGTTTATTTCTAGGAGGTGGTCACGATACCGCCAATAGCATTTGGGCCCATATAGTTGGCCGATGATTCCATTATGGTTCAACGCCATTGCATTGCGATTTGATCATTCATGATGCAAGACCAAAAACAGTTGATGCTTTGTTGACATGCATTGTTAGGAGGTAGTAGCGATATCGTCAGTAGCATTTTAGACCACAAAGGCGGCTGATACTATGATTATGGGTTAACATTGTTGCATCGCCACTTGATTATCCATGATGCAAGGCCAACAATGGTTGACACTCTGTTGACAGTCATTTCTATGAGGCGGTTGTGATACCGTCACTAGCATTTTGGCCTACACAGGCGGCCAATAGTTCGATCATGGATCAACACTGGTGCTTGGCCATTGGATCATCCAAGATGCAAGACCAAAAATCGTTGATGCTCTGTTGACACTCAATTTTAGGAGGTTGCAGCGATATTGTCAGTAGCATTTTTACCCAGAAAGGTGGCCGATACTATGATTGTGGGTTAACATGGTTGCATAGCAATCTGATTATCCAAGATGCCCGACCAAAAATCGTTAACGCTCTGTTGACTCTCATTGTGAAGAGGTAGTAGCCATATCATCACTAGCATTTTTGCGCATAAAGGTGGCTGATAGCATGATTATGGGTTAACACTGTTGCATAGCCATTAGATCATCCAGGATGCAAAACCAAAAGTCATTGAAGCTCCGTTGATGATCATTTTCAGGATGTTGTAGGCATAACATCAGTAGCATTTTTGCCCATAATGGCGGCCGATCACCTGATTATGGGTTATCACAGTTGCATAGACGTTAGATTATGCATTTTGTCTCTGATTTAGATTTTGCTTTCTCAATTAGCAGTAACAGGAAACACAATATCAACTGTGTTATTATCTATCGCCTTGATTTGGAGTCTAGAACGTTCGTGTGGCCTGTACAACCCTTGCACATGTACAGACGAATTGTCATGTCTTACAATTTGGTCACTGAAACCAACACAAAGATTGCACATAGCAAAAGAGTATTGTTAGCAACCGTTCCGGACCGTCAGTTCAGCACTGGGTGCAGGTCAGACCCGGACCATTGCCCAATTGGCGGTCCGGGCTGTCAATACACATGAACTGTCAATTTGGGTACAGTTTGATGGCAATGCCCCAACACATCTGAATTCGGCGGGTTGTCACCATGTTGCCCAGCGGGTCCATCTGAACATTCATATAATGCTCCTGTTTTTGCTGTTTGATAATAGTATCTTAACAAATGGTGTATTCACCAGCCAATAATCTGTCTTTGCATGTTTTGCAGTGTGTGAAATCGATGATTTTGGAATCGGTGTTTTTCCTGTACTATGTTGTATTTTTGCCAATAGAAGCAGTCAATAGCTCTGTTAAGAACACATATATCCACACAATGCCATGATTACTGAATATGGAAATCAAACGATTGTTGATGCTCGGTTGACACTAATTGTCATGATGGGGTAACGGATGTATCATGCGCTGTAACCGTTGAAAAGGCCACCATTACTTCATATATTAATTATTCCCAATATGCCACACACAGATTGGCCAAGATGCAAGACCAAAAATCGTTGAGGCTCCATGGACACTCATATTTAGGAGGTTGTAGCGATATTGTCACTAGGATTTCTGCCCACAAGGGTGGGGAATACTGTGATAATGTGGTAATGCCATTGCACAGCCCTGTGATTATCCAAGATGCGAGACCAAACATCGTTGACAATCCGTTGACGCTCATTTCTAGGATGTGGCAACCAGCCTGTAGCATTCTTTTCTACCTATAAATATGGCCAATATGTCATCATTGCAAGGAGCTGACTATGCAGCCCGTTGATTGATGAAGGCGTATGACTTACAATCGTTGATGCTCAGTTGAACCTCACCTTGAAGACATACTATTAGTCATTGGATGCTCAACAATTGTATGCATAATGCAGACAGTCATTATTGACTGCCAAGACATAGTTTCTATGCATAATTATTTGCATTCAAAAGCTTCAAAGCCTCACAGTTTCTGATCAACCACTATACACGTGATTTGTGGAATGAATACTGTAGGCCCATCACGTTTGGGCGCATTTGGCCGGCAATCTACACCATATAGATTCATCCACTAGTTTTTGACAGATATGGCCTGACTTCCTCACTTTTGCATATCCAGCTCTGTCTCTTTGATTTCCAGGACTTACCACAACCAATTTTCAAAATCTCAACTATGTGCAGCAGGTTGGAGCAGAGAGTTATTCAGTTGAATGCATGAATCGATTCAGTGTGGCGGCTCTCATTCATCCAGTTTCATGTTGCGCATTGACTGCTCATTCTATGAGTCGTATTGCATCACTGACCTGAATTTTGTTAGTAAATTACATCTCTGATTTATGTTTTGCTTTCACACTTAAGTGTAACAGGCAGGATGATATCCAGTTTGTTGGTCATCGATCATCTTGATTTGGAGTTTAGAACTTTCGCATGGCCTGCACAACCCTTGCACATGCACTGAAAAATTATCATGTCTCACAATTTGGTCACTGATATCCAGAACATGCTGACACGTAGCAAAATAGGTACACAAATCGCTTATCACCGAGATTCATTCTCAAATCTAAGTATTTGGCTATCTATGCCACTGTCGACGTAGGAGCGCTCGCCATATCTTCGTCCGAATACCTCTTTTGTGGTACACTGCTAGGTACGCTCCATGCAGGGGTAAACGCTTGCGGGTTCAACAGGCTTCACATTGTTATTCGGTGATGAATTGGCCGCTGAGTCCGGCAGGAGAGATGTCGTCTGTTTGTATGACTGTGGTTTCCCAGGACCCAGCGACATTAGACTACGTCCTGGTCGAGAAGTGCCTTGCGGGATTCGCGATTGTCTGGTGACGATATGATGAGTCTGCATAAGCTCTCCAAATGTCATTGGTGATGGTGTGGCTGCAGTTGTATCTGTTTGGGGGTTGACAACATCCGGAACCTTGAATTCTGCTGTGCGATACATCATATCACTGTCATGGAAGTAGTCGGCCGCGTCCCCCCATCCCTGTCGCGTCAGTTAGTCACGCCTCATGCATCTGCTGAAATCACTCCATGCATTGCGGTACCATTTTGGAGATTGTGCCCATCACCCAGCCAGGTTCGTCATCTTCGCTCACCTTGCCTTGCTCTGTATCTTCTTCATCATCTGCCTCATCTTCCCCATCGTCCTCATTGTTGGAACATGCAATATCGCTCAGACTGACTCCGATGGCATACAACATCTCCTCGAATGTTCTGTCAGGCTTTCTGGTTGTCTATCCCCATTTTTCAGCATTTGTCATAACTTCCTGCTCTTGCATGATTGCTGTCTCTGCGTCTTGAACTCGCATTCTGGCCACAGCAGTCTTTTGATCCACATGATCCCTAATCCATTTCGCATTATCTTCATTGCTCAAAAGCTGGGTTTCACCTCGTTCCTCCGCAGAAAGCTTCTGTTTCGATCACAAGCTATTCAATGCTCCCAATGCTCGAATCCTTTCATCATCTAAGCCACTCTTGCCTTCATTCGCATGATGATTTCGTCGTGTGGAGAGCTGGGTCCATATGCCGGATTTGGCCAGTGAAAGTTGAGAAAGGTACTATTTCGCTGCTTTGACCATTGTATCGTGAGTTGACTTTGTTGTTGTGCAAGATGGTGGATGATGCATGATATGGACCACCTCGAGGCAAGCTGTGTCAGTTATGTCAAGGTTGGTACGTTTGATCAACTTGAACAAAGCAAAATCTGCAGTATGACTGTCACGACATTAGAAATAGTACTGCAAACCGTATAACATATCTTGGTGGTTACCATCTGTTCCATGTAAGATCCTGGGGATGTCTTGACACAGACATCACCAGACATCCTTTCCGTCGAAGAGAGTCCTTTTTATATCTATCAAACATGAGATTTCAGCAGTTATTCACAATAATGTATCCCTGGCAACGAACAAATAACATCGGACCGACTTACTGCAAAATGCGGGACACTTAGGAACATCCGCGACCCACAGGTACATGCTGTTCCATTTCTCTTGAGTAGAATGCGCAAGTTGGCTGCCACTCATTCCATTCTGACTTGAAGCTAAGTATATATTCCTCAAGACTTCCCACTTCTTTTCGTTATCATCGGCCTCACCTTGTCCACAACAGCAAGTCATGGTTCCCCAAGCACATTGGCCAGGTGCAAGCGTAGACGAATCGAGCCGAACGACAGGTACTTTAGCTAATTCATCGCTGGCTGTGACACAGCAGCAACACAAACACAACTTGGTACACCGCCACCCTGCAAATCCAGCGACCATCAATACGACCCGGGATGCGCAGTTGAAAACCATCCGTATATCCGGAAGCTGCAAGAATAAAAAGCAGTATGCCATCGAATGCAAGTGTATTTGTATCATGGTAGATGGCCGTTAAATAACAGTGTAATGTAAAGCTGGTTTACATAGAGAGCTAGGTAACCAATTAATCGCTGCCTGTAATGAGAAAGCTCCATGGTCAGCCAAGGCATTTGACCAAACAGTCCACGCATTCAAACATCGTGGAGCTGTCAGTCCTGGTATTTCCCTGTATGATTTTCTGATAAGCGTCCCAGTGAGCGGAGGAAACAGGCTTTTATCACTTTAAATGAGGCTACGGAGTCGTATATGGTTGAGGTAATAGCTGAATCTCACATCAGAAGCAGCAGCTAATTTCTTGTAGGTTTTCAACATGTCTGCAAGTATGGCAAGGCAAGGAGGTCAGGTGCAGCTAGAACAGTCTGACATGAGCCGTGCCTTGAATATGGCTGAAATGGCGAAACAAGGGTCTTCGCGAGCCGCAATAAAAAAAACGCGACTCATGATCAAGAAACGTTGCACTGAAGTCCGAGCAGAGAAGAAGCCCAACGTCGAGTTTCCCAGGCATCGAAATGTAAGGCTGCAATGGAATGACACCTGGCAATGGTTCGCGAAAATCAGACTGACAGCTGCCTTCTGTGCTAAAATGGCACAGCAAACAATCCGCAGACACAATGGAGGCATTGAGAAACAGTTGCACCTCCTCCAAACCCGGCGCCACATCTGCCCAGATCGCCACCTGTGCCGCCCGGTGACAATGATGCAGCTCAAAGTTCCCAAATCGAATGTGTGCCACCTAGAAATGTGTATATACATGCTCCTCTTCCCAATGCTCATTTTTTCATTCTTGATGCATATGCCAAGGATCGCAAGAACAATAAAGATTGTATTCCAGATCTGCTGACTGATGAAGGAACATCCACTGGTTAGTACACTATCTGCTGCGTGGTGATGCAGCTGACATCCATGTTGCAGACAAGAGCAGCCTATTGAGCGAACCTGACAGTGATGATGAGCATTCATTGAAAGAAATGGGATTTTTTGAGTATTATTATTTTCTACAATTAGCGGACGCTTCAAAGGATATATTAAATGATATATTTATATGCATAATTGAACAACAATCTAGTGATAAAGGAAAAAGTACATGAACACGATAAAATGGCTGTTTGGCCTATAATGGTGGTGAATCATATGATTATGTATAACAATGACCAAAACACTCATTAATTACCTGACTCAGAAGGGAAAAAATCTTTGATGATACATTGACGCTAATTGTTAGAAGATAGTAGTGATGTTGTAACTAATGTTTTTACCCATTAAGGTGGCCGATACGATCATTATGCAATACAATGACCAAGTCTCTGATTAACTACCTGACTTACAAGACCAAAAATCATTGACACCGTGTTGACACTGATTTTCAGAATGGAGCAGGGAGTGTGTCCCTTTCCCTTTTGCCTATAATGGAGGCCTATACCTCCTTTATGAATGTCTGCAACCAATTGCCACTCAGATTACCCAAGATGCAACACCAAAGATTCTTGACGCTCTGTTGACTCTCATTTTCAGGATGGAGCAGGGAGCATATCTCTCCTGCTTTTGGTTATAAAGGCAGCCAATACATCCAAAAAAGACAATGACATACCAATGTCAATATCTTACGATTGGATGTAGGATATCTGAATGTGACCATGAATAGAATACCTGATAACCAGAACATGAGTTCGGAACCAACGGGTCAAGCCAAACCCGTCAAAACCCATGGGCTGACGGGTATGCGTCAGAGATTGTCCTACCAAGAAGCAGCTGGTCAGGTTTTTAGATGGGTCTGGAATTGAACCAACCCGTTTTTGTGGTCCAGACCCGGCCAGCATGCATGTTACCCGGACCTGTTGCGAACACCACAAAATAGATACACCAAATGCTGTTCAAAGAGATACGTCTTCCAAAATCGCAATTTGCGTATCAATTCTTCCAGTGACAGATGCGCAGTCACTATTTCTTCGTCCAAATCCCATTCCTGTATGGTTATCAGCTAGGGAGACCATATGCAGCGGTTAAAGCTTATGGGTTGAACAGGCTTCGATTTCTTAATATGTAACGAATTGGGTGCGGTGTTCAGCTGGAAAGCTACTATGCGTTCGTGTGACTGTGGTTTCCCGGAACCTAGCCTCATCTGACTGCATCTGGGAGGAGATTCCCTTTGCGGCATCTGCGAATATCTGGGGACGATATCAAGGGTCTCCATACGCTCTCCAAATGATTTCGGTGCAGGTGTGGTTGCTACCAATTCCATTTGTGGCGTAACAACTGCTGGAACATTCAACTCGGCTATCCGATTCTTCTTATTACACTCACCGACATCGTCGGCCGCATACCCCAATCCTGGTTTCCTAAATTCATTCAGCCTCATCCGCTGCTGCCGAAAACTCTCCATGTGCTGCTGTACCGTATTGGTGATTGTGCCCATCACCCAGCCAGGTTCGTCATCTTCGCTCACCTTACCCAACTCTGTATCTTCTTCATCATCTGCCTCATCTTCCCCATCCTCCTCAATGATGAAACTTGCAACATCACTCACACCGTCCCCAATAGCATACATCATCTCCTCCAATGTTTCGTCATGCTTTCTGGTTGTCAATCCCGCTGTTTCTGCATTTCTCATATCTTCCTGCTTTGGCACAATCGCTGTCTCTGCATCATCAACTCGCTTTCTTACCACAGCCGTTTCTCTATCCACGTAATCCTCAGTCTATTTGTCTATCGCTTCTTTGCTTAAAATTGAGTTGCGTGTCTGTTGTCCACCACAAGCAGCTCTTTAGATTGTGCGCTGCTCAATTCTCCAAAGGCTCCAACCCGCTCTGCGTGCAAGCCACTCTTGCCTTCATTGACTTGATGATATCTTCATATGGATCGCGTGATTGGTTTGCCATATTTGCCCGCCGGAAGTGGCGAAAGCTTCCTTTTTGGAGCATGGACCATTCTGTTTTGTGTTAACTTGTCGTTGGGCGAGATGTTGGATGTTGCGACAGATGGACAACATGGAGGCAAGCTGCATCTTTTATGTTATGGTTGGTACGTTTGATCAACTTGAACAGAGCAAAATCTGCATTTTGACCATCACTACATTGGGAATAGTACTGCTAACTGTACAATATGACTTGGTGGTTAGCATCTGTTTCATGTAAGATCCTGGGGATGTCATGACACAGACATCACCAGATGTCCTTTCCAGCGAAGAATTTCCTTTTTATATCTTACAAACATGAGATTTCGGCAGCTGCTCACCTCTATGTATCCCTGACAACAAATACACAAGAATGGACCGACTTACATCAAATCGTGGGACGTTTGGTAACCCCTGCAACCTGCAGCTGTAACTGGAGGGTTCGGTCGTAGGTGATGTCAGGAACAATTATGTGATATCATAATCAGAACAAGGTACTCGAAGTTCGTAATGAGGGAGTCAGCAAAATCCAAGAATCAGAGCTGTTTCAAAGTCATAACTTCCTTTGCTATACAAGAGAATGAGTAAAGAGAGAAGAAAAGGAAATCCTCCAACATGCAACAACCTCTCTTTATATACACTGTATATACCACCATCGAACTATCCCTCATGCCTCGATGTACCATCTGAATATCCAACAGTGATCTTACACCCCACCAACACAATTCCTTATCAACAATAGCATGCCACATCACCCAACGTCACAACACCTCAGACCACTTCCTTATAATCACAGAGTATACTGCTATCACTACACACTGCTCTGCACGTCTCCCAACGTCCATGTTTCCGTAACACCACTTCCTTCCTGAACCTATACCTTTGTACATCTCCTAACGTCACTCGCCTGATGTGCCGTGACAGCAGCTACACGCAGTAGGATTCATCATCAGTAGAATGTGGAAACTGCCTGTTATGCATTCCATTGTGATTTGAAGCTAACTATATAGTCCTCACGACTTCCCACTTTTTTTCATTATCATCTTCCACTCCTCTTGACGCTAGCAGATCATGGTTCTACAAGCACCTCAGCAAGGTGTGAAGGGATCCAGAGCGAGCCGACCGACAAGGGCTTCATCTAATGAGCCACCAGCTGGGACTCAGCAACAACAAAGACACCAGTTAATCCACTGTGACAGTGCCAACTTATCCACCGGAAATATGACCCAGGATGCAGATTTAACAACGGTCCATTAAACCGGGAGCAGCAAGATCAAGAATAATCATGTAGTTGGTTGTGAGTAAATCCATATCGAGGAAGATGGCAGTCAACTAACAATATAACATACACCTGGTATATGTAGAGAGCTATGTGACCAATTTATAGCTGCCCATAGTGGGGAAGCTCCATGGTCGACCAAGGCATTTGTCAGCACATTCCTCGAAATCAAACATCACGATGAAGTCTGTTCTGGGAATTTTGCTGCTGAATTTTGTGCAAACCGTCACCACCAGCGGAAGAAACAGGATTGAAACAACTTAGAGGAGGCTACGGATGTGTAAATTGTAGAGGTAATAGCCAAATCACATTTTTAGAAGCAACAACTAATGACTTGTAGGTTTTCAACATGTCTGCAACTATGGCAAGGCAAGGAGGTTGGGTAAAGCTAGAACAGTCCAACATGCACCTTGCCTTGAATATGGCCAAAATGGCCAAAGGAGGGTTTTTGCGCACTGCAGTAGAGAAAATGAAAGACTGTTCACGTACCCTGGAGCCGAAGTCTAGGATCAGAAGATGTGGGCAGTTGACTTTTGTGGGGATTGAACAGTGAAGGCTGCGATAGAAACACACTCAGGTCTGGTTGGTGAGACTCAAACTCACGGCTGCCTTCCCTGCCAAAGTGGCACGCCAATGAATCCCCAGACATGCTGGAGGCTCAAAGGAACGGGTGAATCTCTACCAGACCGATGCAGACAGCCAACTCCAGACCCGATGCCACCTCCTCCCAGAACACTACCTGTGCCAACCAGTTTCGATGAGGGAGCTCAACGTTCCCTAACCGACGCTGTGCCACCAGGGTATGTTTATATACCTACTGCTCTTCCCAACACTCACTTTGTCAATCTTGATGCATCTGTCAAGGATAGCAAGCGCGATAAAGATTTTATTCCAGATTTGCTGACTGATGAATGAACATCCCCTGGTTAGTACAGTATCTGCTGCATGGTAATGCAGCTGACATCCATTGTGCAGATGAGAGTGGCCTATTGAGCGAATCATCAAGTAGTGATGAGCATTGATAGACAGAAACGGAATTTTTGAGTGTATTATTATCTACAATTAGCAGACACTTTAAAGTATATTTCAAAGGGCATATTTATATGTATTATTAAAGTACATGAAGACGATAGAAAGGCTGCCAAAACACCATGAAAGATACAGTATGCCAAATAAAATGGTTGCATGGTGCAGATACGCCTGTGGCAAAATGAGCATCAACGGAGCGTCAACGATTTTTGGTTTCGTAAGTCAGGTTATTAAATAGTCATTTGGTCGTTGTTATACATCATCGAAGTATTGGCCGCCTTTCCAGGCAAAAGAGAAAGCGACACGCTCCCTGCCCCATCTTGAACATTAGCGTCAACGTAGCATCAACAATTTTTGGTCTTGCATCTTGGGTAATCTAAGTGGTGCTTAATTGCGGACATCTATATACAAGGAATTGGCAGGTCTTGATTGGCAGATACGCAAGCGACAATCTTGTGACAGCCTACCGGAGAGTCACAACTGATTCTATCTACAAAGGTGCAACTAAGTATCCATGGGCGTTTTGGCCTATAAAAACGGTCAAAACTTCGTACATAGACAATATTGGCCACATTGCTCTTTGATTTATCATGATGCAAGGCCAAAAATCTTTGACACTCCATTGACACTCATTATCAAGATGGGGCAGGGAGTGTCTCGCTCTCTCTGTGACCCATAAAGGTGGCCAATACTTTGATTATGTATAACAATAACCAAATCACATATTGATTACCTCCCTTACAAGACCAAAAATCGTTGACGCTCCGTTGACACTCATCTTTAGGAGATAGTAGCAATGTTGTTGGTAGCATTTTTGCCCATCAAGGCGGCCAATAGTTTCTCTCTTCATCACAGCAACCAAGTCTCTTATTGATTACCTGACCTACAGGACCAAAAATTGTTGACACTCTGTTGACGATCATTTTCAGAATGGGGTGGGGAGCGTGTTGCTTTCTCTTTTGCCAATAAGGGTGTCCTAGACCTCATTCATGAATGTTTGCAACCAATCGCCACTCAGATTACCCAAAATTCAAGACCAAAATTCATTGACGCTGCGTTGATGCTCATTTTTAGGATGGGGTAGGGAGCAAGGCTCTCTTCTTTTTGATTATTAAGGTGGCCAATACATCAAAACAAGACAATGACATACCAGAGTCAATATTTAGCGATTATCAGTGGGATATCTGAATGCGACCATAAAAAGAAAAACCCGCCAAGCAGACCCAGAGATTGGAACCAACAGGACTAGCCAATCTCGGTGAAAGCCACGGGTTGATGACAACGGATAGGGGTTTGCCCCGCCAAGAGGCAGTGGGTCGGGTATTGAACAGGCCCGGGACAAAACCAAACTGTGTTTGCCATCTGAACGCGGACTGCTGGCATGTTCCCCGGAGCCCTTGTGAACACTACACACCAATCACCATCTCTATTTGATGGTTGTGCAGGTGATATCATTACCTACCATAGTTGTCTGCTTCTATACAACGACTTTGATCTTCGGACATACTTTATCTTCAATTGTTATTGATCTGCCTCAAACTTTATCACTTCCTGTTGTTCATTGTGATCTTCATATTAAGTACTGTTTTATATATTGCATCTTAGTATGTCTCCTCTACCAATATCAGCTATATTGTTCCTTTTGCTATCATTTCTTCCACAGAGTCATTCCACAACAACATTAAGATTACTATTTCAGATTATCCTTTCTGCTGCTGCCTTAATGTATTCTACCCAGAGATCCTCCATGGTAGTAATTTATCTTATCCACTTCCTATTTTAGTCAAGCCCAAGAAAGACTTTAACTAGTATCTAGTCACAGTACCAAATATCTAGATCTGATATGGGTATTCCCATTCTATGTAACTATATGTAGTGTATTATCTAGTTTTGATACTTGGAGAAATGGTACAACAGAAATCTGATTACACAAACATATATGACAGGGTAACTGAACATGACAGTGTTTTGACTAACTAGGCTGATTACTTGCCTGAACGCTCAATCCAACCTTTTTACCCTTGAACATCAACTTTTCAAACCCCAACTCTAGCATGGGTCCTGTAAAGGTCTGGAAGTCAGACTCTGAGCATGAAAAGTTCATTCTTCTTGCAAAAACAGAGTTATGTGCTGCTATTGAATCTTCAATTAGATCTGCTGCACCTACTTAGGGTTCACCATATTCTATACTCTCTGATCACCTGCAAGATATACAATCTGCCTTGGAGCCTCACCAAGACCAACAGCTTCTGACAAACTAGGAGGAGAAATTGATTATTTGTTTTGCCATGCCTTAGACAACAATGGCAATCCAGTTAATCTGCGAAGTATAAAGTGATTTGAATAATCAATGTTGCAAGTCTCCAAACGGCAAGAAGTGGGAAAACATTCGGGTACACGCTTTCTAAACCATCATCCTGAAATAGTGGTGAGCTTTTGTTAGGATTTGGACTGTCAAAGAGCCAATGCAAGTGATTCTGCATTTATTAATGATTAGTTTTGCAAGGGAATTGTACTCAATTACAATTGAACTTGATACTAACTGAAATAGTTTGGAAAGCTTATGAGAGAGCTGATAATTAAACTGCAGGATATCGACAATACGGAAGAGGAAGGATTTCTGCTACGCCAAACCCTGAAGGCCACAGTGATTATCAACAAAAGATGGCAATATTTTTATTATCGTTATCAAGAAATTGTTATGGTTATTCAAATAGTTTCAGCAGTTGGCCAATTACTTCCACCTATGTACATTTGTAAAGGTTCTGCACACTGAATGGTATGGCATGCTGCAGTTCAAAAGGAGGAGAAAGCAACATTTGTATGGTTACCTAAAGGTTGGACTGACCAGGAACTTGAACTAGTGTGGGAGGAATAGAACTTCAACTACTACAGCAACAGCAATATATAAGCATCTCTTTTCCACATCATGATTGTATTACTAATTGCACCTAATTTGCAGTCATGATGGTGAGCACCATCTGCTTATTGTAGATTGACATGCCTCCCATGGGACTTCTGAGTTTTACCACTATTTGCATAATAGTGTCCACCTGTTTTGCCTACCTGCCCATTCAACACACATCCTTCAACTGCTGGATATTGGTTTATTGAGTCCACTGCTGGGAGCATACAGCTCAGAACTTCGGCTCTGGATGAGACAAGGAGATAATGCAAATTTGAAAGGCCAATCATATGAGTATTACAGTTAGTCTTTAGAATAAAGCTAAAGTAAATTTTCACCTGATCTCAGACTTGTGACACAGGCAAGGAGAAGTATATACACACCAAACAATATCTGTAGTGCCAGTGTGGCAGCTGAAATCTGGCCTTACAATGCTCAATGAGTTTTGAGTTGCACATCACAAATGATTACTCACTATGTCTCAGCAAACTCCACACAGTGTGCAGATTCCAATTCCTCCACCCCATGAAGTTTGGGTGCCATCAACCACCTACAGTGTACTGCTATGCATCTGGTAAAGTGAAATACCCCTTTCTCCCTTAAACTAAAGCACATTATTAGACAGCTTGGGAGATGTGCAGAGGGTACATTTGCTGATAGAGATCTGGAGGGACAAATGCTGACAAACCTACACTCTCAGGCCAATGATCTATCTGCTGCATCAGCTAAGGACAGTTGCCAGCTCACTAAAGCTAGGGTAATAACCTAGGAAGATGTAGTGCAGCTCAGGGAAGAGAGAGAGCAAAAGGATGCAGAAAAATCTCCCAGGGCAGAAGCTAAGAAAAGGAAGCACACTCCAACTGCTAGTAAAAAGATCAAATGTTTAAGTGATACCAGTGATTTGGTGAAGCTGCATAGCGTGGTTAAGTGTGCTGTTACAAATATACAGAAGGCTGGGAGAGAGGAAGAAGAAAACCTGGTTGATGAAGGGTGGGTTTCTGAGGGGGAAAGTGAAGGGAAAGAGGACTCCCTGATACCTGCTGGTGGATTATTAGAAGATATGCTGACAGGAGATGATGGAGAATTAGCTAGAATAGTAGGAAGAAAGGTAGTGATAGTTACAAGGCCACAGAGAAGGACAGAGTGTGTTATTTACAGTTAATATAATGCTCTTAGGCACAAGCAAGATCCCAACCATAGGCAGTCAGTTAGTAAATTGCATTAGTATCATGACTGCTACCCACATTGGGTATATCACCTGATAGGTATACAAGAATATTTTGCCTCAGCTGCCTCTTCCAAGTCTCAGATTGTACATTCAGTATGTCAGCTTCCTACTTAATCTGCCAATATTTTGCTATGTGGAATTTCCCAGGAATTACATACCAATCAAGTCTTGATTGTCATTTTAAGTTTTATGAACCTTGTTTCATACACATTGCCAATACAATGAAATCAGATTAATGTTAAAGAGAGTATTGTTAGGGTGCTATTATAATGTTACTTGGTAGCAATGTAATGTATAATGTAAGATAGTGGTAATATTTCTATGTGATTGTTGAGATATACATGCCAATTCGGTTGTAGTAGTATATATCAAATGAACCAATTTTTCATTTGTCCCCAACTCACCAATACTTCTATAATGTATGTGTGTCTACAAGCTAACAATATAATCAATGTCGTTTAAGTAGACTGCGACAGCTGCTATTATCGGCATGTAAAATTGCTTCGGATATGAGATTACTTATTTGTTGCATTATCAAGATAGCATAAATATATTTCCATACCAGAATATTTTGTTCAGGCAAGTTGTATTACCTGGGATTTCTTCTACATTATAAATACCCCAGATGCAACAATTTGTTTTAGATATGCATACTACAGTGGTACTAAATGCAAAGCAATGGAGCATCCATGGTAGTTAATGAAAAATATTGGATCCAAAATACATGTTTCTAACTGTAATAGTGAATGTATTTTTGAAATTCCTGTTTTTGGTGAATGCAAGTTACTGATGTCTAATCTATTATTGCACAGGGATCATTAATAAACCATGTAAACAATTATACTATGGAGTTTAATTTATTGTACTAACAAATTAACAACAGATAAAGTAATAGATTAAAATAGTATTGATTTGAAATTTGAAATGATGAATGTTATATACAGCTTGGCAAAGTCTGGATCATTAAAGCAGTAGCAATGGTATGGAGGCAGAGAGTCTGTAGTCTCTTTTATTCCATATAGCTAATGTCTACATTTAAGTTCTGCTATCTATTCTTATTCAGAAATTGAGTATCTACAAACTGGTGCTGTAAGCATGCAATCTAATTATGTGTAAAGAATGATTTCTTACAGAGTTAGATAAAGTCAAACTTGATAATTCTTGTAGTCAGAGACAACTAAGTTTTTGGTTTTCTACAAACTTCGGTATTGAGTGCATATAAAACAAATGGAGATATCTGAACTGTCTACCTGCCACCAAATATAGAAAGATCTGCTTTTCCACTCCAGAGACACAACAAGACAAAGTAAAATGATACTGGTACAATAGATTCATTTCCCAGAAAGCTTCAGTTCTTGGTAGCGAATGTTTGTGAACATTCAGATTTTGAATGCTTTCTGAACCTGAATGGCCTGCAACTTGTCGGATCAGAAAGTAATCGGCCAGGTGTTTAACTCTAACCAATCTTCTGCAATTAGTTTCCATGTGGTTTCTGTGCCAATTGGTCACCCTGCCTCTCACAATTTTGATGTCTGGCTCTTCTGCTCTCATTTGACCCGATGGTAGTCTTGTTGTGAATAGAATTACAGTAGGTATGGTGCAATTTAACACATTCAAATTGGCTGCTACAGTGCTAAGCATGAGGTCTGCTAGATTTAGGGGCAAAGATGCAACCAATTACTTTCTGATATGTCGAGTAGTGATAGATAGAAACTAAAAATTCTCCTGAGACATACTGATGATTAAATGATACTAATTGTATTGATAACCTAATTGTTTTTTGTTGTTATATTTATGACATTATCAATTGTTTTATGTAGTTATTATAATTCTGCAAGGAATAATTGCTGTCAACTAATAATATTCTTGTGAAGATTGAGCTATTATTGTGTAAATAATAACTTTATATACTTCCCATTGTACTTTGAGAAATTGTGTAACTGTATAAAGGCAAGAAATTTACCAATAAAAATATTCCAGTTACTGGAACACTATTGCAGACTTATATTTTAACAGTTATTGTATTACTGCAATGGCAATATATGTTCACAGAGTATCTTACATTGACATGTCAATACTAAAAGATTGTGTAAGATTGAATAGAACAGATGCTGCTACTGCAAATTAACTGCAACTATATTTTCAAGTTCTAATATCGCTGTCAATACTAATTTGTGTGTTGTAATCACAAGTAATTGTTCAAATCAAAAGTTTCTCATGTTTATGTTGTATTCTCTCAACAAACCATGGCCAAGTTGTTAGTATATTCTTTTATCAAATATTTTCAGCTATTCTTGAAAATCTCTTATAATCCATCTATTAGGCACCAAGGGTGATATAATTGAATTGAGAGGAGTACAATTCAGGACTATTCAAGGTTAAAGCAATACCTGAATACTTGATAAGATATTTATTGAAAATGGGATTTGGATTGTTAATTTTTTTTCACTATTAGATTCACAGTTATGCACCCATGAATAATCAACAAAGTTCTTCAGTAATTTATTTTAATCCCTGAAATATAACTATTATCTTTCAGTGTTTAGAATCTTGTAAATGTCCCATGGGTATATGTTGGAAGAAAGAGCCATGTTGATAACTAATTAATATTTCTGCTTTCAAAATCTGAATATTTTACTAACTTAATGAACTAGTATATCAATTATCATTATAAATACAATTATTCCATACAAATAGTCATACAGCTTTGAAATGAAATTAGAGACTTTGTCAAGTTATTGGTAATGTTTACTCTCTCAGGTACATGTAATGATTTTGAAAATACTTGTATCTCGACTATTCTACTCCTGCTGTATATTCTATATAGTATTGTACATAACAAAAGTCATATCTCAATTTAATTGTATACTACTCTTACAATTCTGTTTTATGAATGATATATATTGCATAAAGCAATATCAACAAAGAACACACTGTAATAGTCAATGTCACGTATGAGAATTAAGTTGTTTCGCAAATAATATGTTCTTTTGATGAGAATATTTTCCAAGCTATAGTAAGTACAATATAGATGATAATGCGAATAATTTAGCTGGTGTCTTTGAATATCATTACTCTTGCAATTCATATAAATAATACAATAGATACACTACATCTTCAGTAATAAGCAGATGCTTACAAACTAAACTATGTGACAATTGCACCCATGTATTGCGGAGATCCAATACTGTGTAATAAATAACAAACTTTAATGTGATAAGTAATTCAGTATTAGCTATATTTATCTGCTCTGTGAATACAATCATATCTTGCTATAAACAACATACACTGAATCTGGACTGCATTCACCTCAGTTGCATAATAAACATTTTCATTCAATTATCTTCAGTTGATTAAGTATCATCTGGTGTTAACTGATATAGCCATGAACTAAAAATTCAATCATCTGTTATGACAATAATTGTCTTTTATTTATTGATAAATACCAACTGCTGAATAATATAGATTTCAAAGTTGCATCTAGAGTAGTTGTCCACATGGTATAGTTTATGATATATTTTGAACATATACAGATGAGAAGCATTCTAATAATATCATAATGCAATGTACAGTACTATCAATTTCAGTAAACTTAATGTTGTAATGAATTGTTCTTTAGTATTTGCCCAATAACTTCCAATCAAATATACTATTCCATTGATAACATATTGACTCTCTAGGTAGGTCAGAGGATAATGTATCAAACAATAACCAAGATAGAATCTGGTAAACGGTTAGTTGATATATAAAAGATGAAAAACGGTATAATATTAAATATGGTTTTGTTATTAGCAATTTGTATAATCTGGATATTGTTTACAATATTATATATACAATATGGCATATTGTTCTATTACTGTCAAAGCAAAACATCAAGCTTCCACTTTATATTCATAGATCCTCAAATGAGTTCTGGAATTGAAAAGAATATTATATAAAAGCTTTACCAAAGATAAAGTAAAGATAACCACTAAGATAAATACAATATATACTATTTAAATATCTATTTGCTAAAGATACAACTGAGTCAATAGTATCTTCTTACAATATCCTGACAGTATTGTTCCAATCTCTGGACCCTCTACAATACCACCCTTCTATCAGATATATTCTCCTGAATATTGCAAGACATAATCACTCTGAGTATTGATATATCTGCAACTCCAGCAAGCTGTAAAGTGGTTTGGTCTCAGCAGACAGAGCAGTATCAATCTAATAATATTCTAAGAGACATTTTCTCCTAACTATCTCATTAATGGACTGGTTTTGAGATATTAGTTACAATTGATGGTATTATTGTGCCCCATTCTGGATAAGTTTTGTATCCAACAATATTGATAAATACTTCATTTCTTCATATTAATCAACGTATTACTAAATAGTACTGATGCTCAATGGAAAGCTCTAGACTTCAATAGAGAAGTATCCATATTAAACATTTACAAAGCTATAATAAAATATACATGGAAATTAATTAAATATTAACTCTCCCCAGCTGAGTCCATCAAAGGTTATGTCAAAATTCAAAGGTCTGTTCATTGATAGTATCTTTCATTTTAGCTCGGTTTGTGAACTATATATCATTCAACCGGCACCCTTCGAAATTGTAATACGCTCTGTGTATTGTAACTAGTCTGTATACTTTGCAGCCACAATATCAATTATGAATCTGTCATGCGTGAGAGTAGATACTATATACATTAAATATAGCTACTATTACTGTAACAGTAATATATTTGGCAATATGGCATATTTATATGAGCTTATCTGATACTAATTATTGATAAATAGCTTTCTATTACCAAATACAAGTAATAGTATCTTTTTTTCTACCCACTAGGCTTTTTATAGTTTAATAATTGCTTATTGCAGTAAACACCAGTACTCGTTATTGGACTATATTAAATATACATCATATCACAACTTAGCAGTTTTACTAAATATCACATAGAGAGTAACCAGTGTCACTCAGATACTTCATTCTTCTATCCCAGTCAATCCATCTTATACAGTGTAAACAAAATTTCTATCTGTTCAATCTTGTGTATTCATTAAACCAATTCCTACCTAGGGAGAGTTAGTAACAACCAAGTTATGTGTATTCCACTATATATTTCTAGAGGACATAGCAGTTCAATATCAATACAATATTACAATCTATTGAACAAACCTTGCATACTAGTTAGAAGTTGAATTTTTGCTGAATCTAGAATATGGTTTGCAGAAACCATGAGTTGATTGTTAATAATAGAGAGGCTAAAATGATATTAATAACATCAGGATATAACAGATTGTATTTGTACTGGATAAGCTAGTTGTGGTAAATCATTCAATTTAATACAATGGAACAACAAGATACAATAGTACAAGTTTCTCAAGTAATGACTTATAGTTTGTAAGACTTGATGAAATTGTTATATCGGTATTACTTATAAACATTGTGCAAATAATGATCAATAATGGCATATGAATAAGATTATTTTTAAGTTCCTTAATACTTCCAGATGATTTTGGAATCTTAGCCATTAGTAAACTATTATACAAGACATATGTCAAATGCTTTGCATTTTGATCCAGTTAGGGAATATCAACAATGGTAATTTCTTGTATAATCTAAACAGTATCCTGCTAACTATGAAATCCATATTGCAATTACAATAATATTTCTTGAACCAGAAAGTCATTAGAGTCTATTTTGGAGTATATTAGAAAGTGTTTGAAGTCAGTTTTATGAATACAGAGATAGAGTGTCTATGTTTTCAATTCTGTTAGTGTATAGAGAATCTAGAAAATAATTTATTAATGTGTACTCAATATTCTTTGCTTTTGACTACAATCATCTTCTAATACAGTATATTATCAATTATAATCTCAACTGAATACAAACTTTGAGTCCAAGTATTGTACAATACATTCCAAAATGTGAATAGTGCATTAATATATTACACTATATTCTATATCTGTGTGATGGCAAATTAAACAAATAATATTGCAGCTTGGTGATATATTATATAACGTGATCTAAAGAATACAGAATGAAATCTAATTGTATATAGCCGGTACAATATTTTCCAAAAATTGACTAACACAATCAGTTCCAAGCTAAAATATAGATTTCCACAAAAAGTAAAATACAGAAATAATATGTACACGACGTAGTTACAGTCTGAGAAAGAAGTATGGAGTTCCCGTACTGCCACCATTCCAATTGTTAGATTGTGCAATCTATATTATACAATTATCTGAAATTAGTTGAATTGAATTGTTGACCAACATTATAATATATTGAATCTAGTGACAATTCTGGAATCTTAGTATTGTCATCTGTTATTGCATGTTTTCCTTGTATAATCTATTAGTAAGTGATTTTAGACATACCAACAAAACTAAATGAATCACCCAAGTTTATTCATTACTTCCAAATCATCATTCCAGTTCCATTGTACTGTTTAAATTTTCATTCCTAATTTTGCACTTTACCAACCAAATTCTTATTGACATACTCACACCACATGGGCTCAAGAGTAAACATATTTGAGAACTCCCTGATTATCCCATACTATTTTGCCTCTACCATCTGCTAACATTAGATCATTTCCATATTTCCAACATTAACAAATTTCCATTAATTCCATACTCACTCATTATTGGTAACTCCTTTTTATGATCAGAACCATGCACTGGATCAGAAAATGCAGCTGTGACATTGACAATTACTACTTAAGATTCTGAGGGAAGAGGGAGTACAATACAGAAATGGAGAGAATTCTAAGTACTACATTCAAAATGACAGAAGGAATAATATCCACTATTATTTGAAACAACATCATCAGCAAAAAATAATTCCATCCGGGCGGAATGGCTCCGTGAGAGTGGACGCGCTCAGTCAGAGCCGTCATAGCCACCCCGGTGGCGGCTTACACCGCACCCGTCGTCAATTCCACGCGTCTTGTTCCATATCGCCCTCCCATCGCAGTTCACTGTTTCTTCTCGCTCTGTCGGTCTCCTATGTAAAATTAACACTCTGGCGTTGAAGGCCAACTGTGACCATACGTAGAAATGTGTTCATTGGGCACGCGCTTGCATCAGAATTGCAATGCGATGGGTGACACTGCAAAAACCTCTCCTCACATTGCTTCTACCTGCGCGCAAAATGCATTTCACTCTTTACTAAATATACACATCATTCCAAGTTGCCAGATCTATGTGGGTATTGACAATCCATCACTCGTTCCGTACGTCTCCTGTCTTACTACTAGTAGCTATCTCTGGAATGACGTGCACGCGGCCGACAATGTTTCCCACGCTGAAAACTCGCAAAGCAACTGCTGCCGGTGCTTTTCTCACTTGTACAAAATTCGAGACGGGATCCAAGTTACCTGAGTTTTCAGGTATTGTGGTGAGCATCAGGGTTAACCAGTACTCAACGAAAGCTCCATCCTTGTTCAGGAGCTTGATTCTGAATTGTCGTTGCAGTTGCCACGGGAGACGACCATTCAGCGCACCATAACATCTCCTTGGGCATTGCTTTACCCACACCCAGTCGTTCCGTCGGACCCCTCTGCGCCAGCTCTGGCTTCCTGTGCATCGACAAATCTGAGGACTGTATTCACCTTCCAAACCCTCAACTTGAACCTTAATACCATGGTAAATACAGAGTGCCATTGCGTGCAGTTGTTCATCCGATGTATATGTCTTGTTGCGACTCGTTTTCTTGAGAGACTCCCGTGTGCCATTGTATATTGTCACGCGGTGCATTGCGTCTTGCGAATTGTGGAGTAATGCTCTGAAGTCGTTGATCATAGCGTCAGGATGATTTCCATCACGGCGGTTTTGGGGTCCCATGAATTCGGGCTTCGCATATCCCTGAGAGCTCAGGGGGGCAGCCAGATCAGTGCCGGAAGGGAGGACTTTGCAGGTGGCAGCGCTGTTTTCTCAATGCTGAGTGAGGGCTTGGAGATTGAGCTCTCTGATTTCGAAGCAGAGAATGTGACGCTGAAAGGTGATTACTTGCGGCAGGTAGTTGAGATTGTGATTGGAGGCTTTCCGACCGTCCTTGAGATTTGTTTTATGTGCGTGTTCATGTCTCTCGGCAGAATACTGTTGGAAGGCTCTGTATCGACGAATCTGTTCGACCCAGTGAGACATCATGTGGATCATCGGAAAGTTGAAGTCGGCATCCCACTCCTTGTAAACATCTATCTCGTGGATGATATAATGCCGCCAGGCGTTCATTTCGCGCTGCTTCTTAGATGGCGTCCATGTTTCAGCATTTGTTTCCTTGTGTACCTTTCGCTTCTTCACGAGCTCCGTTCTCAGGGCATTGGTTTTGGCCTTTGCCTTTTTGCCGGCTCGCACGAGTAACAAAACATCTTTCAAGGTGTGAAAACGACACAAGGCGTCTTCCAAGTAGCTCAATGTTGCATCATCGTGAGATTTGTATCGAGCATACATATAGAATTTTAACAATGCCCGTGTGCACTCAATTGCGCTATTGCATATGGGACGCTGAGCGGGGCTTCCTCCTCGTAGAGACTGGGTTACAACTCCAAGCAGGTACCGGCCCTTTTCCGTCATCTCCTTCCCGTTCCATTGAGAAACTTCCTCATATGACTTAGTTTTTGGTGTGAGGTCGTACTGAACAAGCACGGATAACCAGATTGCATTGTACATGTCGAGCCGTTTGTGCGTCTTCATGAAGTGGAAAATCCACTTCTGGAGGTGATCAAGCATGCCGATCCGCATTGTATGGAGGAGGTCGGGCTTGAGGAGGTCGCACACGATAAAGGGAATATGTCGAAACACATTGAATCCTCGGTGTACATGGCGCGACGAGAGTTCGGCATCGGCTGCCATGGTGTTGGCATCGCTGAGCGTGCCATATATGTTGTGATCCCGCCGGGGGTGTCCCTTGTCAGGAGGGACATAATCTCCAAGTTCGTTCTTTGGACAGTCACACCAAAAACAGACATGTCGCTCGAGATGATGTAGGTCGCTATACTCAGGGCACTCTGCAAGCCATGCTGCTAAAACCAGTTTGCAACGCCTGAAGTTGCCATCTGCACAGAGAACGTTGTAATACCCGCTCTCGCGGCTGGGATTTTGTTTAAAAGTGAGAGGGTGGAGTACCCGCATGAGTACCACGTTCAGCACCTCTCGGTTTGTTTGCCGCTGCTTATCCAGCCGCTTCTGAGGAATATTGCAGTTCTTGATCGGAATCGGAAGGAGAGTGACCATTACGACGCCGTGCGTTGAGGGCATCTGGCGGAGCTTCGACAATAGATTTCCAATTGTCATATATACAGGCCACTGCCTCTTGTCGCAAGCACATTCGAGCGATGCGTTCCATCGGACACCAAGATCAAGGGAGCCAGTGTATCCCCCACTCAGAGCGTTGACTCAACGTCGGTTAGCACGTCATCATACTCAGGGATCTCTCTTGACCTGTGCCTCCCACCACCAGTCCGCAGTGTGCATTTCGGTATACAGGCGTTTCGGTGGCGTATCTCTGTTAAAGCAACGCTGAGGGGCGTAGATGAGATGCTCGGCGTACGCTGGCTGCCTCATCAACAATGTCATGCTTTTGATGATATCTCGACTCCAGTATTTGATAGGGCGTTGGTGATTGTCATTCCATTTCATATCATGGAGAGTGTGCAGTTCCCACTCCCCGAGAGCCAGATCATCTGGCATGCTAGCCACGAGCTTCTGGAAGCCATCCCCGTTTTTGAAGCTTGGGAAACGCAGAGTGGTGTTTTCTTCCTTCAGCATGTTGTCATAGTACGTCTTCATGCCGTTCTTCTGGATCCCACACTGGATATATTTGTACTCTTCACGCGTCGCAAATGGGTAGTATGGATTCTTTTGTAGGTTCGTCTCAAGGAAACCCTGAGCGTCGCGTTCCCATGGCTCAGCAATGTAATCGCTCAGTGGAGCACTGGTGCTGGGGTATGTGTACATCCGCGGCAGAGGAGCTGGCGGTGGTTGAGACTCCGAGTCAGCAATGTTTTCAAGGTGTTCGCAGGAGGGAAACGCGTCCAAGTCTTCGACTGAATCTTTGTTAGCGTTGAATTCACGAGGCTGAGTGGGTTAAACGTGTTGGGGTGCGCTGCGAACAGTCAGATTCTTCTGGCGTGCAGCTTGAAGGTGATCCGGATGGTGTAATTGGATATGTTTACGTCGGCAGCTGTCTGAGCTGAACTTCTTTCAGCATGAAATTTCGGGGCAACAGAAAGGGGTGTTCTCTGGCATTATCGACGACATGCGGGGAGTGGAGTATTCACTGTAGAAACGGACGAAAGTTGGTGCTGGGCCTGAGCAGTCTGGTGTGGGTATAAGCTCACGATACTTGAGAGATGTATTGAGCCTCAACACCATCACAAGGAGGTTCCTTACATGCCAGGAGTTGCAAAAACACTCCATGTGCGATGTCCCATAATACTATGAACAAATACAAAATTTACCCTGAGCAGGCCAAAAACCTCGCGACGCATGTAATAATCAATGGCTGAGATGAATAGCTTAGAACAAAGGAAACGAACAAGCCCACAACCCTAACCCAAACGAACAAAACACCTCCACAAGTGCCTTAATCAGTGCCGGAGATGAATACATTACAGCAAAGGAAACTCACAAGACATAAACCCGACCCTAACCCGAACGCACGCCTCCTCTACAAAGCGAGGACTGGTTCACTCCTCGCCTACCGAGCCATCCAGGCGCGCCTCAGGGAGAGGGTCATCGGCGAGAAGGACATCGGTGATCGGGGCATCCGGGGGAGGGACATCCAGGAGAGGGACATCGGGGAGACCGTCGCCACCTGCCGATTTGCCGAGTAGCTGCAGATCCACATCTACATCCGAGGTGTTTCCGGCTGCCTCAGCTCCTGGCAGAGTTTGCGCCGCTGAGGGAGGTTTTCGCAGCGTCACAAGCCCCGAATACTCCAGCACCCAGAGGGTATGAGTCTCCGGAGTTCGTGGTCATGGGCGAGGCCCCGGGGTTTGTGCCCATGGGGCAGGCACCGCAGGTTGTGGCCGTGGGGTATGCTCGCACATTTCCTGGCCTTGCTCTGGTAGCACGGTTGGCTGATCGTCTACCATGGTATCAGCATCGTCAGCCAAACTATATACCATCTCTCCCTGGCCAATCGTCTGAGGTTCTTTGCCATTATCCTCATCCTCATCCTCATCCTCATCCTCCTCCTCATCCACCGCCTCTTCCTCCTTCTCATCTTCCTCCTCTTCATCGTCCTCATCTTCAGCATCCAATTCCATGTCCACATCGCCGTCTAAATCAACGCCGTCCGGTGCTTCCACATCATCCTCCATGCACATATCCACATCAGAATCACGCTCTGAGTCATATTCGCCGTCCAACTCGGTACGGTTGGTATCATCATCTGAGGAAATTGACACTGCGGGCGTTGCTTCCAGCTCTAAATATACCCGCTCTAGTTAGCCCTCCGTGTCCAGGTCTGCCTCAGACATTTCCTTCTGCAACTACAAAGCAACGGCATGAGAGATATCACCTCCCCCTGGGGTTTGTTTAACAATACCTTTCCCTTTACCGTTTCCCTTCCCCTTCCCCTTCCCTTTCCCCCTCCCATCCTCAGTCGTCATCCCTATACCCTTCCAATGCTTCGTTCCCTTCCCTTTCCCAGTCCCTTTCTCACCGCCCTGCGTGTCCTCCTCACCCTCGCCGTCATCATTGTCATTGTCATCGCCTGGACGGCTCCTTCAACCGCTCGGCGCTCCGGTATCCGCCCAGTTCACATCATCATCATCCTCGTCGATTATCTCATCCCAATTCAGTGGTCTAACGGCCAGGAACTCACCTGGTTTGTACTGCCGGCAGCTTGGCGGCTCAATCTTTGCCCTGAGATCATCGCTACCTGACCAAGAGAAACTCTCACTGGTGCGTTTAAGCTTCCCTGAGCTGGTTGTCTGCGGATTGTAGCAATCGACTTGATCCATGAAGGCACGGGGGTTGTCCCAGCTCCAATTGTTCATTTGGTCATGGGTTTTGTCAAACATTTGCCTCATATATGAGCGGAAGGCAGCCCACCACTCCCGATACGGCGAACTCCTGCTTCTGCGGTGCGGCCACATCAACTGGAATTGTGAAAAGTGGTGAGCCGTGACTGGATCAAGAAAGATTATATCATAAAAGAGGTCCCATGCCCTCTCGTCCTTAACGCCACAAACTTTGTATATCAGTATGAGTCCACGGATGTGTTCTGAGATGAATCCCTTTATACGGTCCCGATCCAACAACAAGAGTCGATTTATAACCGATGTCGGCATCTTTGCCCTAGCCTTCCCCTGTCCTTTGCTACTGCCCTGGGGTGCCATCACTGTGAGTCGAAAATGAATCTACATCCGAAGCGTTAGCATAATGATACAGTTGCATGTAGCGGAAGGAAGCCCAGAGGGAAAGTACAAAGTTGTGAGGTTATCGGGTGTATTTTGGAAAGAGAGGCATTGTTTTGTGCAAGTCACGTGATGTCGCAATCAGGATGCTGTCAGTGTGTATAGTATGGGAGGAAAGAGAAAGAAGGTGTAGGCAGGAAGAATGGATACATATACTCGAGTTCCAGCGATTTCTTGGTTCAACTTGTGAGTTTTGTTGGTCAACAATCACAAAACGGCCCAGCCTGCATCTTGCAGAACCACCAGGCGCCTCACGAACGACAAGCCTCGAGACGAAATTTAGTACTCGCCGAGAGGGCAGTTTACAATGCCGGGCGTTGCGTTTGCATCACACATCATTTTTACTGCTCAGACCTCGTGCATCTTGGAGCAAACTGAGTAGTTCTCAGGTTCTCCCAGCTGTGCAACCATCCAACATGGCTACCAACGCCTAACAGTGGAAAAAGCAGATGCAACTGATGCCATAGGATAGAGAATACGTCATTGTTCGCTCTGCGATGCTTTCAGCTTTGCCAAAGGGGGATTTCAACTGGGAAGCTGAAGAGATACACAATCGATGGTTCGAAGTATTGTGCCAAGAACAAGTGCAATACGATGATAGTTGCGCCAAGAAGGCATAAACACCCCTCAAGCGGTGCAAATAGACCTTCAGACGTTGCTGTAACAGTGAATATCAATGCTGAGTTTAATCTTATTTCAATTTGATGGATGTTAACCCCATAATTGAATGATTTTGAAGGGATCTCGTCCCCGAGTATTGTCAGGGTTTAGAGTCTAGCGCAGTGTACACAGCTCCTCCCTTTTTTGTCGAATCCGTCCATGGTCGCTCAGATAAGAGTCTACCTCGCCTGCCGTTGCATATGCATGCAGAGGATAGTATTCCTCCCTTCTTCAAGTCGAACATGCATATCGGATGATGCCTTCCAAAAGCCCTCACCCTGTCAGGTCTCTGGTCGTACGAAATGTTCGAAGTCATCAAAATCTACAAAAGCGTGGGCCTTCGGGGAATTCTCAACTTCCCCCTGCTAAGAGACGCGTTTCCATACCGGCTGGGGAGAGGGATTCCTCTCAAGGAGGGAGTTCCGTATCCTCTACAATCCAAGGTCAGAACTCCACCCCCTCATCTTCGCTGAACAATTCTCGTGTTGCAAATATCAACCCGTCCGCTACACCGCGACGGTCAATAATTACTCTAACCGCCATGCCGGGTACAAGTAGTCATAACACACCAGCAACCAGCAGAATCTCACAGACAGAATCAACGCGTCGCGTTGAATCCCGCCCTGCATCCGGCATTGATAGCACTCCCACTCCTCTCAGCGGTCTTGAAAACCTGCCTACCCGCATCCCTAATCCAGAAGCCCGCGCGATCATTCCACATCCACTGTGAACTCGAGCTACAGAAAGGAATCAGAGACAGAGGCAGTGGCAATGGCCAACGCACGCGGTGTCTACACCTCGATCAGTGGTCTCCGGTAGTCGCAGCATCCATCGATTTGGTCACTCCGACATGACGCGGCTTGTATTCGCAACAGGCAGACACCTGGAGCTCTACATGTGGAACGGAGGGCCGATTATGAGTGCAAGCGACTTCGAGACGGTAACTTATGCAATGCGACGCGTTGCGAAAGCATTAGCTGAAACCCCACACTGGTAGATAATAGAGACGTACTGGAACACCGCAATGCAGCAAAACAACATTTGGTCTATAGCATTTGAGGCACGCAAAAAGGAGATCTTGAAAGAGGTATGCTGAATCAATGGCCCACGTTGGAGATTACACGCTCAAACCGGTACCAGGTTCGCGCACAAGTCAAGAAGGTTAAATCCCATTTCATTCAATCAGCAAGGGACAATATAGCAGAGCTATATGATCCCCACCGCTTTGATTCCAACGCAGAGTGTTTGGAATTTATTGATTCAGTTCTGGCAGACAATAAGTATCTTTTTCCTTTCGCAGAGCGTGTGGAAGGTGGTGTACGCGGTCCAAATCCAACTCAGAGAGTGTCGAAAGCTGCTAACGAATGGCCAGCGTCCACTTTACTTCTCGGCGGAAGCAATCCCGCGGTTTATCTACACCAAATTCTCTCATCGGGCGAAGAACCACGGAAAGTATTCTGATGGATTTTATAATTCCCTGATTGACGACAAGAACGGTCGTATACCCTCACCACTGATCATGTTTCCCTGCACCGCGTTGCGCCATGCTCTCTTGGAGTGGCAAAAGAACAAAGGCGTAGATCCGAAAGCTTCCAAGTCAAAGCTGAAAGCAGACGGACCTGATCGCTCGAACTACTTCAATTACAAGAATGACGGTGGTAAGAACACATCCTGCTGCGCTGCACCGGGTTGCAAGTTGTTATCCTCGCCTGGCATTGCAGACACATATGCATTCTTGATCAATACCTGGAACACACTACCGGAGAGCTACCAACAGAGGGTGTATAACAACACTCTTGCTACAGTCAAGCCTCAGATCCAATAGGCGGAGAACCCAACGCCTGCCGTGGTGATCAGCGTGGAAGCACCGGGTGTTGACAACGCTATTCCTCTTGATTATTTGACCTCCAAAGTGGTGCTTGAGGAGCCTGAGATCGGAAGCACTGCCGCAACCATTCCGATAGACAACAATTGCATGGATGACAAACTTCATTTCGGGATGCCACAGGGCAGCGGGGATCACCAAGATAATGGTGATGAAAACGACGTGCGCGATGCCATCCCCACCGCCAGCGTGCGACGACAGCCAGTGACTGAACTCGAGAGGTTTGACCTGGGAACCAGTGATGTCGACAGGTATGAGGGCGAGGATGGCGACAATGCGTATGCGGATGAAGAGGAAGAAGCATCACAAGCCGATGATGGATCAACGCACAATGTGGAGGACTGAGGGCTTAGTAGGTTTGACCTGGGAACCAGTGATGTCGACGGGTATGAGTGCAAGGCTGGCGACGATGCATCGCAAGCCGATGATGGATTAACGCAGAATGTGGAGGACTAAGGGCATAGCACTAGAGAGTGTGAAGATTAGACTGTATATTCCAGACCTGTAAAATATAATAAGGGCAAAGCAAATGCAACGGCAAGCGATGTATCCGAAGCGAAGACTGTATTGCAATATGTGACACAATCTCAAAGCTAAACATATATGGGGCAAGTGCGGCATCCGATATATAGCTATAGCAATAGCGGAGAGGTAAAATGTGGCTATCGGCCAAAGCAAGGCATATACATCGCCAGGTGATGTGTAAACAGCTACAGCATAACTGCAGCCCCTGCGAAGAGTGTAACACACATGTCGTTTTGATGGTGGGTATACCAGGCGCAAAGTAATGGTGGTAAGTATGCAACGCGACCCGTCGCCTGGGTGACGGGTAGCGTGTAATTCTCCGTCAGAGGGTACAAGGTTCCGTCAGAGCCGTCAGAGCCGTCCAGAACACCTGGGTGTTTGAGACGGAAACTAGCGTTGTTGCTGACGATAGATGATTTCACTATATCAAACAACAAAGACAATAATGAAGTAGATGATATAGATAGCAAGGTAAAGGCACAGTTGAGTTGTGATAAGAATTCTATTAATGTGATAAAGAGTATAACTACATGACTAGCAGAAAAGCTACCTATTCTTTCAATTAGATACTAAAAAGCAGCGAGATTAGTACTGCTTCACTAGATTTAGCCAAATACACAATTAGAGCTCGTGACAAGTAGTACAAAATGATGAGATAAGTGGTTCAAGCAGTTCATATTCCACCAATGCAGTTAGTTACCAGCTACCACTCTCACTATTGGCATGTTTAGAGTACATATAACAGAGTTCCACCAAAGTTAGTACTAGCAGCATCAATATCGACAGGCAGTTAAATGGTGCTAAGTGAGATTGTGCAGAAATCAGCAGTTGGTGCTGTTGATATATTCGAACTGAATATAACACATACATTTGAAGCACATTGATTGATACACTATGTATCATGATATGTTATCTTCCAAGCTAATCAGACTGGAGGTATTACATTTCTATAAAGAAATGGTAATCAAACGCAAATAATCAGTGGACAAACAATCTTTATTCATCTCACAGTCAGTGTATCACTTCAAATTGAAGTGTTGCAACTAGATTACTACATGTCAAATTTCATTCATTTTTGACCTCATAGTGTTGGACTAAGTATTATCGTCTGTACATATTCAGAGATGGTTCAGATCCGATAAAACTTCTTTTTTATCAAATGGAATTAATCGATAGTACTAAAACAGTTTATAGAATGATTCAATAATGTTAAATGAAAATAGTGACTTTCAAATAACACAAAATCTACCCCCCATTAGTCCATTAGTAATGTGATATTTCTTTCTTAAGTGGCAGTCTGTGTGAGCACTATGTGTATATAAATGGCAACCACAACTCAGTATCACTTTCAGGCTATAGTGGCACTATTATCTACATAAATTCTATATATCTAGAGTCAATTATTAGAAAGTCTGTAATATGCATATAAGATTGTATAGAAATGAGAGTAGATGAGATTAAAGGTATAATATATGTAAATCTGATACCATTAACTGTATGCAACAAAAAGTCACAAAAAACTGTACAAATATCAGCAAATTATACTTTAAAACTTTGGAAATATAATTAGATTTATCCACCATGGAGCCATGTTTGAAAGTATGTATAGCTACTATAAATGTGTTTGTGATATGTCAATAGTCCAGAATAGTTAGATATGAATATATTTTCGATCGACAAATTATTAACACTTGACAGCAGGATATTTCTAAACCCTGCAGAGATATATCACCGATGTAGTATGTATATGCCATTGGGGTAACCTTATTAATAGTAATTGTCAATGGAATATTATACTACTACTTTCGTATATTAGTGTCAACTGAGTATCATCTGTTTTTCTGGCTTTGGGATATTGTCCACAGCTAGGTGATACCACATGCCAAGAATGATTATAAGGTGGCCACAGCATTTATTTTGTAATAGAGATGTGATAGCGTATGAATATCTGTATTAGCTGGAAATCAACTCTTTTTTCGCCTGGAAATTCATCTGCAGCTTGATTGCGATACCAGAAAATATCAAGTCGACAATTTAGTCTACCTTGACTGAATTATCAACAATATAAATATGCAACATGGTGTATCCAAGTAAGAATCCATCAGATATATGTGTGATTCTAGATAAGAACCTCCACTTCTTGGGTGGTACTGCATTGGCATAATGCAAATAATTAATATTGATTGTCTTTAATTACCAATCAGTGTGGTATTTTTACAATATAGCATATCAAAGTAGGTACTAACACAGTATTATCCACAGTTGAGTAGCTGTATTACCTTAACACATATCATCAAAAACACATCCATCAATTTATACATCATACCCCACCAATTTATTGCCTATCAAGTAAGGTGTGTACACAATACAGAATATTTAAATGATTGTCAACAGCGTATCTATAATATTATACTTAAAGAATAAAACCACAGGGGGGTTGTCAAATTTGCTCATAAGCACTAGTCTGTATAAGCTATGTAGCATAGTATATTGACCATTACTATATATGTAAGCAATTCTTACTTTGCTATTTCCTATTAAAAATATAGCATGCAGAATAGCCATTAACAGCTGGCAATATTGATCTTTTACCATTGGCCAATACAGCCATGCCCCTATTGAGATGTTTCTCATAATGCAAAGCATTGATGCACTATTGACGCTTTATTCAATATGCCATCTTGAATGTATATAAGGATGATGACTGCAAAAAGACTGGCAATATTGGCGATAAAGTATGTCATAATGCAGCAACCCTGCAGTGGATCAGAATATCACACTCAGAAGTATTCATACCAGGTTGATGTTCCTTTAGATTGACTACATTCTATATATACCATACCATTCAGTAAATAAATGCCAGCAATATAAACCAATCAGTATGTGACAATACAATACCACCCCATTTGTCAAATGTCTCATGCTGAAATCTATTGAAACTTAGTTGACACTATGGAATGTTAACTCTTATTTATCTGATACTTGTCCATAGTAAGATTACTACCCTATTCTCTACCAATTACATATTATTATATATCTTTCTCATTCAATTTGTCAGATTCATATATTGTATAGTAAATCTACCTAAGTGCCAACTACATGTCATTGCATTTTTGCAGGTATACTCACCTACAGTTGGGTCACTGGATTGAGTCATACATTATGGTCTCTATTGCATACCTTTATCAACAATTCAGCACTATTCAATTTCAATGTAATATATCTCAACAATTATCAACTGGGTATTACTATTTGAATAAAGTGGAAATTCATTTGTAGCTGGATTGTAGCAGCCCAAATTGAATATCATATTCCACCCTGTAGTATTCCCAACTGCTTTGGGAGTACTTGATTGCAAGAGTTTTCAAATGGTTACTAGTGGAAACACCCATAGTTGTTCCACTGAGATGTCACCATATAATCACATAAACAACAACTACCAAAAGCAATCCAGTTCTAATCATTAGCTTATATTGAATCTGAAACTCCTTTTGAATGGCTTCTTCAACTTACACTGACAGATTTTCCCTGAAAAATAAATGCTCCAATTTGTTCTTATGAGTTATAATTAATTGTTTGATAGTATAATCACACCAAACAGATTTTGATATATGGTGGATGGCCTTAAATGTGAAGACTAAATACTCACCTCTTTGAATGCGCTTACTATATATAGTCACATGGAGATTTTGCAAACAGCATAACAAAATGGACAACTTCAGCTCCAATATTGTATACATTATTTCCAAGGAATGTCTAGTCCCTGATTGTGAATATAGTACAATGACAATTGGAAACAACCTTGAGACTCAAGTAAACTGAGTCCAATAAAATAATCTTACCAAATTATGCATAATTAGAATGACTGTAGCCACTGGCAATGTTCAAACTCCCACTGTTCTTTAGAAGAAACTGAGTTATAAACTAATAGTAGTAAGCCAATTCCATTGAAACTACAATTTACAATAATCATAAAGTTATATCAATGCTAGTGGCAGGTTAAACATACCAAAATTGCTGTTACTGACAATTCAATACTTAATGGTGGAAATTGTTTTCATGTATATTTCATAAAATATGATATCAAATCTGCAATTACAGCTGTCTTTCAATGTGCTATATTGCAGACTATATGTTCACTAAGATAGTTTACTGTTAACTCTGTCAGACTGAATACTCTTTGACAACTGACTCAGTTGAAATGAAATTGTGGACAAAAAAAGAGTAACTTAACACTCAATAAATGAACTTCAATTAATAAATTGACTATTGTATCTGTCTGTTTCTTGTATACAGATTGTAGCTGCTCTCTTAGTAGGCTTTAGCTTGCTTTTCAGAATGTGGGTGATTGTGCTAATACTTGTAAGCTAGGCTGACAAAGATGAATATTTAAATTGTAAATATACTGGAGTATAGTTAGCTAATTATATACAAGAGGTTATTTAGCATTTCAACCATAACAACAGCCAGCTGCTAGGCATAACTGTTCATCATGCAACCTGCTAATACTGCATGTTATGGGTACAATAATTAACTGTTACACTCTTGGAAATTGAGTGGTTAGTACTATCTCAATACATATATTGCTTGGTACATATATATTACCCCTTTTAGGGCATTGATATGATAACCCTATCAATCAGAAAGCATACAATATCACTGAAAGCATTTGAGTATATTATGCAATTTGGAGGAAAGCAGAGTACAGGTACATTAATCATTCAAATATCAAAACCATGAGGCATTGTATACATAACAAAGTTAGACGCCATTCTATCTGGTGTGAACTAGATTGTTGAAATGTTATATGGTGTACCAATTCTATGATACAACTAATTGACATTCCATGTAGCAGCAAATAATTGCAGTATTAAATACAGTAATCTCTCAATATCAAAATAAGTTGATCAAACTCTATTAATTGAGTCAACAACCTGTGGTATTAGTTATTATCGAAGTAAACATAATGTAGAGTTCAATTTTAGTATTCCAGCAGGAAATGTACAGTTTATCATATTTTACTTATGCATAAATCAGAAATCCTCATTGCCATAACTATGATTCATGATAAACAATGCGGAATGAAGAAATATGTACTTGTTTTACCAGTGAATGATAGTGACCAATGCAATATTGAATATGTTATATCTTTGACTGGTACACTAACACCCCTTACAATGCCCTTACAGTTTTCGGTACCTTATTCAATTACATCACTGGCTCCTTTCAAACATTAGCAAATCAGAATCTGCAATGGAAAAGAGGCTGTATTTGGCCTTAAAATTTGCACATCAAAAGGTATTAATATACTGCTCCCTAATCATATCAGAATTATGACTACAATCTACTTCATTCCAAATTCACCATATGTTCAGCATAGTACTTTTAGTTAGAATGTGTGATAAATGAATGATATGTATCCTAATGGTTGAAGTGTTTATACTGTCTGTTACATGAATGCATTTCTAAAGATTGTGTATTGCAAATACTGAGTTAAAGCTCATACTATACTCAACAATTAGTCCAAAACAACCACTAAATACACCTACTCTGTAGCTACTACTATTTCATTTCAACATCAGTGTGCAAATTATCAATAAAATTTATCCAGCTATGATAAGAATTTATCATCTCCAAATGTTGTCAAATCTATACCTAGATAGAGTGATTGCACTGTATACATATACACTGCTACAACACTAATTTTGAATACACCACATTAGTACAATATAAGATTGTTAGAAAACTTCTTGGAAAACTGCAATACACTCCAGTCAACCTCACCAGTACTTATATGTTATTACAAATGCTCACAGGCCGCTTGGATACAAAGCACAATATTCTCATATTTTGCAAATGAATTAAGATGTAGTTCTGATAAAACCTACAGTGGTGGAGGTGTATTCAAGATACTACATGATTAAAGTTATAGAATTGCTAATTTGCAGAGCTGTTGAAACCTTTGCGCAGATCTGCTGGAAACATTCAACTGGGTACTGCATTCTCACTGTAGTGATTCCTAAGGCCTCACAACTACAGGATGATTGGTGAATTATATGTCTCTTTGTTCGACATTGGTATTTAAGTCACAAGATCATGTGCCACATTGTAAAATGACATGTATTTCCAGTCTGAATCAATCAGTAAGTATACATGCAGTCAATCTGGCTGCTGATAGTACTCAAGTGCAGTGGGAGGACCACTGGATAACAGGCCTTGAGTCAACTTATACATGCAGTTGGTTGCTGTATGTGTGTGATCTCGGAGGCCACAATCAAGTGAACATAGAGATGCCCCAGGGTATAGTGATAACACACAATTGGAGATACACTTAGACGCTAGAATTATGAGTTTTGGGATATGCTTGCAGGCCATAATAATGTAAACTTATCTGTGGCACTTAAATCTGCAAAGGAATATGCTTTGAAGGTGTTGACCAAGTGAGTTTGGAGATTAACTTGGAGGCAGTGATTGGGTGAACATTTAAATGCACTTTGAGGCCCCCATAAAGCAAACTTACAGGTTTACGTAAATGTAATCCATCTGGTGGTGAATACTCAGAAAGGAGACACTACGGGAGATGAGACTCTAGACAGTGTCTAACTTGTAATCTTGGAATGGAATAGAGTATACTGTAAAATGGTACACAAACATAGAAGAGATGAGAGATGAGAAATTAGAAACAGGTTAGAAGTGGGACACACTCGATTCTTGATTGATGCTGAACTCATCATTAACTCATTATCCTAGCCTCGAGGGATAGCAAGGAATAATTTACTGAACAATTGTTCAGTGATGGTACATTTCTGGATGAAATATAGAGATGGATGATAAACATGGGAAATTTGGGTAGCTAATTATAAAAAACTTGAACAAGAGAGAGTTTTGCATAGTGGTTAATTTGCCATTCTTGCTATGCCTGGTATGATATCTCATCTGCTAGGTAGGCCTAACAATATAAGTAAATTCCAATTCAACCAGGTGGGTAATAGCCCATATTTTTCACATTAGTATTTAACTTTTTACATAATCCCAATTTTCAAGATCATCTCTCTTTTTCTCATATATATCTTTACCACTACTGGAGAACCCAAAAGTAAGTGATCCATTCTTATATCCCCATACCATAATCCTAAATTAGCGCCAAGTGCAGTATCCACCCAAGTCCAATACTTGCCCACCATCAACTGCCTTCCATATCTAGCCTTTCTCCTTTCATTCCTATCATTAAAAAGCCTTCCTTGGATGTGGCCTCAGCTTCTGGCCTGCCTTCCAATTCATTATCTGCAGCTAGCTAAATAATAAAGCTAACTCACATTCCATTTTGATAATTGCAAGCTAACTCTTAAATTGAGTCTTAGTACTCTTTGCCCCTCCCTTCAAAACAACCTCTTTCAGATTGACCCCTGCCTACTTTGCTCAATCTCAATTTCCAAGGACATTAATGGAGTTTCTCAATTATAGCTTTTGTGTACATTTCTACATTCACACTATAGTCACTTCCAAATTTGTATCTTATGATTCACCCAAATACCCTTCCAAGAATATATCTACATTTACATAATTAAGGTCAATAAGTGTATTAGTTCGATGACTCAACCATGTCCTCCATATATATCATTAAGGTGACACAATTGTTGCCCCAAGGTTTATTTCTATGTTGGTTTATTGCCATGCCCAGATGTACAACTGAGAGCTTGCCGGCATGGTCTGCTATATATTGAAATTGTTTGTAAATTGAATGTTGGCGATATAGAAATATTATTATTTAGATTCACAGTTCAGATTGCAAATGGAGTATATTAGTATTCAATGTGTTTCATTGTGTACAGTAATGACAAATCTATGGTGTATCTGTAGTATTCCCTCAGTATAATTTGACTGTCCCAGCCTACTCCAAAGCGACTTGTTGTACTCCGCTGATAGTGGTCTGAATTTTGAGCTACTTTCTGCATTATCGACAGTCTCAATATAAGGTTGCACACTACGTGCCCGCGTTTCCAGATCCACCAGAATGCTGCAGCATGGGCAATATCGACTTCGAGCTTGAAGTATCGTAATACTGCTGGGCAAAAATGCTATTATATACTTCGAGACACATGGTGACCAAAGTATATTTTCCCAATACACTGGGATTATCTAGCAAGTAGGGATAATTTGTCCTGAATCTCAGAGACTACCTCTTTGATTCCATATGATTGGTCCTCTATTTAGATTACCTTATGATAGAGATTGGTTTAATCCACAGAAGCGAATCAATATACCATGTGCCAATCACTCTAATGTGTTGCAAGACATTTTCTTCAGTATTCAACATGCTATTAAAGAATGGAATAGATTTTCATTTTGTTGTGATAGTATTCGGTGCAGGTAGTCACAAACTACTAGTACCACACTTTACCACGAGACAATAGATAGATTGTTCATCTCATCCAACCTAGAGCATTGTTCAGCGAACAATATCCCAACTGAATTTAACTTTGAATAATCCAATTGCAGAATCGAACAAGAAATACAGAAACGAAAGCTCTACTGGATGGCCAAAGTTTCAATTATTAAGGAGATATAACACTGGAGTAAAGTTCAGACAAATTCAGAAAGCTTAACATATACTGCAAAAACACATACCAACCCTGTGATATATATTGTACTTGGAGAAGACAGTTAAGGCTAACTTGTCTAACTTTATATATATTGGTACTCTACTAGATAAGTCAACAGAACAGTCTTTGTATTAACCTTAACTATCACTAGTTGATATCTTATAATATAACACTCAACAATTCAATATCTGTGAAATTTGCATAGCAGACTACCTAGCCAGTAAAAGTAATACTGAAAGAGAAGTTGAGAGTTTCACCTGAGATTAATATATGGCACCACTTGAATGGTATTTTGGATGATATAAATACTGAACAGGATAAAGATACAGAAAATAAGTTAAATATAGAGTATTCTACAAGTGATACAATAATACATGAGACTAAACAGCCAGAAACAACCGCTACTTCTAACATTCCAAACTTGGTCTGGCTTGTACCATAATCAAAGTGTCAAGGCAATCAGTATTCTATTTCATTATATCTTATCCATATATAAAAAACACAGAAAGTAACAGACTTCCAATAATAGTCAACATTGTACAGCTTTGAGTTGTGTCATTAGTAGACATGTCATTGCTGTATGAATTGTTTTAATGTCAAGGAGAATAGATTTTTTTTTTTAAATGTACCAGTATGTAACAGTCAATAGATCTTGCTTTATTATCATATAATGATTCCTGCTGCAATAGAGTGAAGACAGAAGTTAAAATCAATTGTAGTTAGATATTCCTGAATCATTTACTACAGCCTATATTGGCAGTTGGTATAGTGTTTCTATTAATGTAAGATATGTTATTTGTTACAGAACTGGCAATAATCATGAAGTACAGTATATTTTCATTATCCTTTGATATATATATTTGTGGCCTCAAAATGATAATAATTATTGAATAGCTATCTTCAATACAATTTCAAAACTACTAAGTATTTTAATCAACACAAATATATATAACATAAAGATATAAATATATTTTACTGAAACTGGCAACTTGGTACCAGTTTACATCTAATACCAGCTGAAAACTTTAATATATATACAGAATACACATTTGATAATAGTTTTGAAAATTGCAGAGAGTTTGCATACAGACTTGCTGTGAAATCTAGCCATAATCATGATATCTTCAGACATTTCAAAATCTATTTATACACTCATACTATTCAGTTTGGTGATGTACCAGTGGTCCTGATGACAAAACAACAAGTGATCAAATTGTTCAGAATCAACTCACACCTTGACTGCAGTCTTCATTCCCAGATGGTAACAAGTACAACTATAGTAATGGTTTGTTGTTGTCATGGTTGAAATGAAGTGCAACTACCAGCAACAAATCATTCCTGAGAATGATGTTCCATTTGGCTAGCAGAGGTAAATTAAATCAACTCTAGTTTTTAAGTGTACCATTGGCTACATCTAGACCTACCATTTCAGTAGAAGGGTCTTTACTTACCATACACTCAATAGTTGAATGTTACCACAGTTTTAAATCATATGCTCATCATTAGGCCAAGAATATGGTAGCTTGATCCTGCCAGTCTTACAATAGACACTTAAATTGTCCTGGCTATATATCAAGACCATTGTTTCTGTCTCTTATTCTGTATAATCATTCTTGGTTGTGCTTTGGTTGACTACCAGAGTAGGTATAATACTTGGAGGTTGAAACTGAGCAGATTTGAATTATCACCTCCAGAGTAAAACACCATAACAATAAGACTATCATATATGGTACTTCTATCAACTTTGCTCCTAATGCCAGGTGAAACTATTTTCCAGCTGTATAGATGAGCTGTGCTCTCATTCATATCCTTTAGGTATTTTCTACACTATCTTAACAATAATCAACCTCCTTACTGGTACTTAGTTTCCACACTCCCCTTGTAGTCAACCTGTTCTGTCCTTATTGACATGTTCTACAAATCTGTGTCCCTTTCTGTATTCACTGCAATATCTGCTATTGCCACTTTGCTCTGAATTTGTATTATCATAGGCCTTCAGACATTTGGCAGACTGCAGCAATCTGTGATATTTCTCAATGTGAACTCATTTGTTGTGAGTCACAGTATACTAGTCTGGGAATCACTACAATTCCACTTTGTATTGCTTCTGCCATAAATTTTGGAGATATTAGCCCCCTTGGCATTTTCTTCTGCCTATCTAGTAATATCAGAATTGGCCACACATAATTTAACGAATTGTAATATTGTAGTTCATTTAGTTCCTTTCCAGAAGTTTTATTACTGACCAAATCAGTTATAAGAAATCTGATTTCGCTACAATTGCCCTATCTATACTTCCAAGGGTTGCTGCAGAGTCAAATTGAAATCAGGGTATATTCAATGTTCCAATCTGTGCAACTCTTCATTTTGGATAGCTATATATCCCTGTGTGTAAATGGTAGATAGTTCTCAGATATATTAAGAGTTACATGCAGTATTTGACAAGGTGAACCCCTGATTAAAACTCCAGTAGAAGTGACCCCTGTTAAGACACAGTAGGCCATTTAGATGATGTAATGCCAGTTGCTGACCTACAGCCTCATTGAGCTGCAGTGATGTATACTGCATTCATCCTTGTTCCCATATTGATTATATTGAAATTGTCTTTGTCATAGCTGGTATGGCACCACTGTCCCCTGTAATCACCAGTTCCAACTATACAATTCCACTTCAGAATACTACAAAATACTACTGTAGATAATTAAAAACATTGCCCACAATCTACATTTTACCCATGTCTATGTAGAGATGCAACCTAGTTCAGACTACATTGAAGAGCTAATTGCATTTTCTATTCTGCAGAACTGCACTAGTGTACTGTCTGCCACTAAATACTACTGTAGATGATTAAAGATATTGCCCACAATCTACATTGCACACATGTCAATGTAGACTTGAAACCAAGTTTGATCTATATTAAAGTGCTGGTTGTATTTCCCATTCTGCAGAGTTGAGGTAGTATACTGTCAGCTACAACTATCTGTACCACTTCTACCAATGCTGGGAATTGCTTTCTAAGTTTGACTATCTCTGACTGAACTTGATCTGCTAATGTACATTCTACCAACATATCTTACTGCTTTCAAACCTGCTTCATTTTGTTCTCTAGTACTCATTACCATGTATTGGTCTACATTCACTAATTGTATTACATTTCTCAAAGTGTGATCCTATAGATGATCTAATCACTTCATATATAGATTCCCCAAGTATCCAAAATATCATCTGTATTCTCCATTACAGGCAGGACAGTCAATTCCCTTTTACAGAACACAGTTACCATATCTGATGTACTCAGCTGATTTGGAAGCTTTACATAGCCAATTTCAGTCACTAGTTTTCCATTGGTATTATTGCATTTGACACCACAGGTTTTGTTTTTGTTTTTAATATTGCTGTCTACACTGGCCATAGCAGTTTGTACATAAGTTCTTGTGCACTCCCAAGACTGCATCAATTATGCAGATTATTAAGTATGTTGGTAGTCTATCTGTTTTCTGATCTGTCATCAATTCTTGCAGATATCACCTGAATCTATTTCAACTCCAAATTGTATGTGATTGAACTATATACTGATATTATCGATTCTGTCAATTGCAATTGCCATGATTACTACTGCGAAGAACTTGAATTGATGTAAAATGGAATGCCAATATATTGCTGCTACGATGCAAACTGCTAACTATGTAACATCTATTCCAAGTGGATTGGAATTTCTATATATACTAGTTGTGCTATACAAAGCTATACAGTGAACTTGAATTTCAATGATATATACCTGATACCGCATTTTCGACTGCATGGAGATAATCTATCTGTACAGCTTTTTGGGATGCAATATTTGTTTTCACCTATCTGTTGTAGTTAAAGTTGCTACTTATTATCCCCTAGATTTTTGTAAGAATAATGACTATATTCCCATGATGAGAGTGTCACATTTTTCTGTTGCAATATATTGGTAGCTGTTTCTTTCTAGTTTGCAGAGCTATGGTACTCTGGCACTCTACTGTTTAGATTACTATTACTACTACCATCCACTTCAAGTATATTGCTTGGTTAGAGGACCACTATTTGTAATCACAGCTTAATTGCAAGTTTTAGTTGTTATTCTATCTGACCATCAGGGTTTATTTTAATTATGCTATACATTACCAAATATCATATTAATGTGACTATCCTCTATGTTGCATTCTAGTCAGGTCAGTATCAATAGTATATATCCAGTTCATTCCAGTTGCAATCAGTTTTAACACAGGTACCAGTAACAAGTTTAACAGATTTTGACATATTGCTACAATCATGTATAGTGCTGGGAATATAATGCTTATCGTAAGTAGATTGTGATCTCTGTATATAGTCATTGAGTAGTATATGTAACTTGAGCCAGACCATTCTGCACAATTTAAATAAATGATAAATTGTATCGTTTGGGACTATTTAACCTTACACAATCTCAATAACCATAGTAGCAATACCACATTCTCAGTCTCTACTATTTACCACATAGAATATACCAATATAAATTACTACAATGTATATGTACTAGCCCTCCTGATCATTACCAATGATTGCACTTAATCTCAACAAGTGGAAGTTAATATTAACACAAGTGAAAATTGACTATATACTGTACTGCCTGTACACCCTTACACATTCAGCTCATAGCAATCGTCCCTTGGATCTCTACCAAATACACATTCTATCGCCATCCATTGTCCATAGTCATCTGTGATTGGCACTCTCAAACTATATACAGCTGGCAGTGAATAAATCACAGCCAGTCTTGACAGTCAACAGGCTTCCATCAGCATAATGACATATTGACCGGAAGCTATGCACAAACATTTCGGTTACTCCAGTTGACCTCACCGCTGCACTGAAGTCCCTCCAGACCCTCCCAAACACCACTGAAGCTATGCAAAGTGCTCTCGGATGCTCTACCAGACTGCCCAGGAGCAAAAATAAACTCACCTTTGAGAAGGTACTGTCTGGATGCTATGAAATTTGACTTATAGGATAGTTAAATGTCAACACAGCTAAAACCTACCTGTAGGCTTGCAGACACAGCTGAGGCATCTGCCCACGACTGTGGAGGCACCATAAATTGAATACTTGGATCCCAAGGCAGTATTTTTTGTCCTCTCGCCAGCCATTTCATCCATCATATCAGTCTTGGTTGAGACATTTGTTCACCAACTACAAGATGATTTGTTATCTCATATTATGATACATATTCTCTATCTCAGTCAATTACTCTATATACATAGTGTTGTTCATGGAGCAGATAGTACTTGAGAGCTGTCAGAGGAGTATGAGGACATGGTAATTGAGAAACCTTAGAGACCTACTTCAAGGCAGTGATTCAATGGATATGGTGATATACTGGGTGAGTGTAATCCAGTGATCTGAATGTTAGCGCATCGCAAGTATGGTCGAGTGAATTCAGAGACTAACTTGGATACTATTATAGGGTAAACTTAAAGATGCTCTTGGAGGCACTAATTTAGTTGGATTTGAAATTGACTTAGAAGCCATAATCATGAAAATTTAGAACACATAATGATGTGTACTTTAAAATATAATTTGATTCTGTGATTGAGGCACTGTGCAGATGCAGTTGGATGGCATGACTGCATAAGATTGCAGATGCACCATGAGGCTATCATAGGGTGAACTCAGAGATGCACTTGCAGGCAGCAATTGAATAAGGTTCGAGATGTGAATGCATGTGGTCAATCCAGAGGTGGTATATAGGGAAGGAGAATTCACAGGGATCAAGTCTCAATTTATGGTTCAACTCATGATGGTGAGAATATGGTGAGCATAGTTCAATAAGATGCCCCAAGAAATAAGACATAAAAGGTAACATAGTGGCTGGGTTGAGGGATTGGAAATCTTGGATTGAAGCTGTACTAGGTATTAACTTAAGATTATGATAAGGAGTAACAGAGAGGAGTAACATAACTTCATGTTCCCAAATAATTGTACAGTTGGGAATATGGAAGAATTACAGATGAACCTCTGAATGTAACCTCAGTTTCCAGTGTATTTCTCTAAATATTGGATACCACCAGTACGGTCTGCTTCCACTGAGGAGTTATGTCAGGTCATCACAAGTTCACTGATGTAACCTGACAAATAAATAGAGGCTCACCTTGAGGACTGCCTCAATACATATTGACCGCCACAACTCAGCTGTGTATAAGTACAATAATGTAGTTAGCTCATCACACTCCCACTATTACAAGTAAAACAATAATTGAGGCCTCACCAAACATTGCATCATCCTCTGATTTGATCGCCTTCAGATCTAGCACCTCTGTATATGCTGCCAAGTTTGCTCCCTTCTCTTATCCATGTGCATTGCCAAATGTGGTTGATTACAGGGTTGGAGTGTATCCCTAAGTTAACATGATCATAGTGTCCATGTTTGCATGATTATGACCTTGCAGTCCATATCAAAACATGTTTGATCATGGTGTGGGCAAATAGCCTCTCTGAATGTATGGAAGTGAATGATATATATGATTGAGCAGACCTCTTGCGAAAACTAACTACTACATGACTGTCCCGTAGAGTCGCACTAATGTAACAGAGCCACATCATAACTTGACCTTAGAAGTGCACCTACATCACAACCTTGTCCAATTATCTCTGAGAAACCTCTTGACGAAACGAAACACCCCACTCAAAACAAGAAACATCACTCTCAATTATGCTTCCATGATGCCGTTCTCTTCGACTTTGGCCACCCGCCTATCTCTTTCTAATACTGCTTCACCCTCTGTTTTCCGTTTGCCATATGCTCCTCTGGGTAGCAGGTGTAATCCTTCAGGTCCCAACCTTCCCATTTTGCTTTGTGTTTGCCACTGCTTCCGTCAGGCCTTGGCTGGTGATTTGGGAATGATTTGCCGACAGACCTTGTGCCCACCAAGCTTGTCGATACTGGCTGAGGCAGCGGCCACCAGGTTGCCCTACAATTGTCCGTGGAGTCAACATTGGGCCTGCTGATCTTAACAGTGTCGTAGAACATCATATCATCTGGGAAATGTAGATTGATGGTGTCCCCGCATATTCGGAATATCTCTTATATGCCAATGCCTGGATTCACCAGTGTGCGTTGCATACGGTTGACATTGGCATATGTCATTGGCAAATCTTTTGTATCTGAATATAGCTTCTTACCAGTGGTGATGGCAAGGTGGATTGGACTTCATGGCTTAATGGCCTCAGCCATCTGTGTATCATGAGCATCATGCAGCTCAGCCCTGATGACTACCAAAATGCTCTGCAAATGTTCAACAAATTTGCGGCCTTGTAAGGTTTTAGCTATTTCACTTCCCTGCGGCTGTTGGAGGTCTGCAATTATGTCTAGTGGCAATGTCGGCTTCTAAACAAGTTCAAGTTCAAAAGGCATCTGGTTCTTCAAATGGTGTACTGAGGAATTGTAAGCACACTCCACTAATTGGAGGAAGTCATATCAATTGTCTTGGTCATTAGTTGGAATGCCATGCAAATAGCATATGATTGTCTTGTTTCTGTTTTCAGAGACACCATCAATTTCTGGACGAAATGCTGTATACATGAGTAGGGTTGTCGGCAACATCCCTCGAACTTCTCGGCAGTGGTCTGCTGTCAAGCATGCCTCGCAGTCCAATACAGTCTCATGAGGTACCCAATGTAGGCGGATGATGTCATTGATGAATCAGGATTCCCAGGCTGGGGCATCAGGTGTTTTCCTGATGACTCACCATTGTGATCTCCTCGTCATGTGGTTGACAAATGTATCAATGCAGTCTTAGCTATTTGCCAAGAGTGGCAGGTCAGTCATAATGTCAATGCTGATTCTTTGTTAATGGCGTTTGGCCATAGGAAGAGGTTCTAGGAGGCTAATGGGATTCCTGCTCTGGTAGTTAGTTCGATGGCACAAGTCGCAGGCTGCAACATATTGCAGGGTAATATCGGCACATCCCCTTCCAGAAACACTGGTCTTTCATGCATACGTAGATGTGTTCAGCACTGAGGTGACCCCCTGCTGGAGTGTCATGGTCCTCCTGGAGGATTCATCACTGCATCATCTTTGGAATACACAACTGTCCCCTCCTAACTGCATTTCCGTCTCCCTCATTGTCGTTTGCCTTGACAGTTATCTCCACCCCTTCTTTGTCCTTTACTTCATCCTCCTTCTCTTGTTCAGTTACGGTTATCTCCAGCCCTTCTTCCGTGTCCATTTTCTTTGCCCTTGCATTGTCTTCCACCTGTTTCTGTTCGAAATCTCCACGTAACCACAGTAGGCCATTCACTTCCAAAAACAACAGGTGCACCAACACCCATAGTTCATGTTCCGTGGTAGCTGGAGTGGATGGAAAAGAGGTGGAACTTGGGTTGGCCAAGCAATGTGCAATAGACCTAAACCATTCATTGTCAATTATGCCCACCTTAATGTCATTAATCCATGCTCTGGCCAATGTAACTTCCAGTGTCATCCAATTGCAACTCTCCTGTCGGAAATCTGGGTGGCGAAACAACCCATCAGCAACCAGACTCATGAGACCCGGGATGTGGTTGACCTCCCAGTTGAAACTCTACATCAGCAAAAACTAAGTTTCCGTCAGTGAATGTATTTACATTATTGTACCCACAAACCCAAAAAAATGAAAACGAAGTTGCCATGAGATATGGAATTACTTCCAAGTTCCGGAGTATTCATTCAGTGGTCGCGATGTGGTTTTCTAGTGTCGCGACCGGTGTACCTGCTTTTGTCACTGTGATCATGAGCACTTGATGAATGGTTCACACTTCCTTTGCCAATATCACACATCCAGTCGCGGCATACATCTCTGTCACCTGCTTCTATATCTCCTCATGATGATGTTAGTACATGCTCCGAACGTTCAATCAAGCTTGTAGCTCATGTTTTCAATGATCCCTCATAGCTTAATTTGACCAATTGTAGTTGCCATGCAGAAGTAATTCACGATCTTTAATTTGTTGATACAAGATCATTCAGTAGCTTGCAGTAGTTCAACCACTGTGGGAGGGTTATCCATCATCACAATCATCATTTGACCAGTTTCCTATCACACTTCAGTAATCCATAGGTTCCATTACATTTACTACTATTATGATATATCGACAAAACCTACAATAATGTAGCACACAAAGGAAATCCTAAATCTGATCATTGCCACCATTCCTAGCCTCCAGGCGACATCGCACCCTCTACAATCATAATTTCATCGATTAATCCCGTATTCTCAACACTGCTGATGTTGGTGATGTCGTTGCTGTTGCTATTGCTGCTGGGGACAGGCTGGCTGCTGCCAGTGATGGCAGGCCCACCAATAGGCAGAACAGCAGAGAATCGCATTCGAGCTTCAGTAGCAGCAACACAGCTTCTCAGACGATTGAAAGAATAGTCATGCTGCTCTGTCAGCTCCTCCAGAACATAATCAAGGAAGTCCTCATCAAGGTTGCCCACATCATTGTGACGTTGTGCCATCACTGGGACTATACCTGTTGAGCGGATCCCTTGGCGAATCATGCTGTCGATATTGTCTATCCTTCAATCTTGAACCTCTGGCCAGGAAGAACACATTTCTGCATCGAGACAATGAATTACATCTGTGCATGGATTATTCACAGCGTGATTAAGGTTTCTTGCATTGTAGTTACATTGTGCTCTACCTCCTGGACCCAACCCTGGCAGGACCCTAATCTGGCCTGTTCTCCAGGCCAACAGACAATGGTCGATGGCCATCATAGTGAGGGCAATGAATGTTGGATTGATTCTACCAATTAATGATCTATCTCTCGTTCACATTTGTTGTATGCCATAGTGGTATGTCCGGTTAATGAAGTGTAAAATTTCAGTCACTGCAAATCGAAACTTGCATTCCTAAATTGATTCTCAATAGAATGATTAAACAGGAAGGGAACTTTGAACTTTCCTCATGAACATTTGTGGGGCATGTGGACCTGTCCTTGGCAAATAGCCGAGCTAGCATTTTCCGGATCTCTGTTTGCGACTTTGTTTGAAATCCGTAAATACAGTCGATTGTAGTCTTGCAGCTGTATGCCATTGCTCAATTGGAGTGAGTAATCTTTGCAAGAGCCTGATGCACAATGTCAGCAATGAAAACAATGGTTGAGGTGATCCATTTACCACTGAAATGTAGGCACATGGAGGGTCTGAGTTTGTCTCTGCTGGATCAATCCTGGCGATATCCTCATACCACCAACTATGAATCTGGGCTGTCTTCACTCCATTCATGGCAATGGGATTCACAAACATCACATAATTGATGGCTATAGGCTTCACACGCGCCATGACCATCGCCAGAATGCCTGCAAGAGTTGTCTGGACATTGTATTCTGCGCCGACAATGAGGCCTGTCACATTGTCTACCCAGGGCTCACAATATCACAGATTTCCAGCTTTCCGTGCAACGAATCGCTCACTACCTTAGTGTGAATTCATCCTCTAGTAAATGTACACATTAGCAGGCGAATTTATTTCTGTAAATGCTTAATCTATTACCTTCTTCGATGCCAGTGGTGTGGGCTCTTGTTCATCCTCCTCCTCCGAGACAAGAATGACCTCCCAATGGGCAGCATGTCGGGGTTGTGCCGACAGAGTTGTTAATTGATTTGCCGGGACTCATTATCCAAGTGTTGACGTGAAGGAATCTGTTGATGGCCGCTGCCAAATTGCATTCCTGGATGCTCACCAAATAGGGGTGTCATCGGATTCTGAATTGTAATCTTGAACATCAGTGTAATTTTTGACTATCGTGCTGAGATTCTCACGGAGATCCTCGGGGTGGACACATTCTCTCCTTCTGCAGGTGGTACAGGGAGGTGGAAGAGGAGGGGAATCGCAGTGCCGTAGTGTCATTATTTAACAAGGCAGGGAGTAATATATACGAAACAATTATAGAACTGACTAAAGGACATAGACATGAATGTATAGTAAATGAATAAAATTGTTGTGTAAAAGAACGAAAGAGTTCATATGATTAAAAGCATCCTCAAGCTGCATCTTTTTATCCTGACAATGTTTCTAGGATGTTGGCTTGTCCCGCCACCCAGACTTCCAACTCCTTGCATAAACAGGAACTGCAAACTAGAAATGGCAGGTGATATGCAAGCCGCAGGGTTGTTGATTGGCGTGTTTTGATGAATATTAGTAATGCAACAAGCTAGAAAGTGTTCGCATTTCACCAATCATTTGGGCTAACCTCTGCTGGGCAAAGATACTGAACTACCAATTACCTAATAGCCATACACAGAATCCTATCACTGCTACTCTGCCTTTCTCAAACACAAGCATCGCAACGATTAATCCCAACATTGTGAACTCTCAACACAGCCCTTCATGCATCACTATGACCGATGTAATAAATACATACACAACACACCAAAAAGAGACCCAAAACTTCCCCAAAAAACTCCAAATTATCACCCATCTGTCTACCCTCCAAAGTGCCAGAAAAATACCCACCCACAATGCGAGTCCTTGAACAACCATCCAGCCAGTGCTTTCGATCCTCACGACTACTACTTTGCAGCTGGGCAGCTGCTTGTACCCTTTCTATTGGCCAAAGAGGCCACAGCGGATGGATCCACAATGTGATCGTGCTTGCGTTGCCAAGCCACATCCTCATCCACAACAACGCTTTGCCAGTGATCTGCCAAGAGACCAAGAGCATTGTTTCAGATGACTTCAAGGTATCACTGCTGCCTGATAATCCTCCTTGGATGCTGCATTTTGAATGTTTGGAATCCTGTGTTCGTTGTCAGGAGGCTGCTTGGATTGGGGTAGGGCATCTCAGCATCATCATTCAGTTCCTCCCCAATATGATTGATTATATTGTTTGCTGGAGGTCGGACGATGTGATCCATAGAACGGTAGCTGTGACCTCCACTCATAGGCATCTAGGCACCCGATGTGCCTGCGGCATGTTGGCCACCATTCATGACGCCAAAAAGCATTGGGTTGTGTAATTTCATCGCCATCTTGACCTATCCAGCAGTAGTATTGTTATCAAAGTATGGGGTAATATTCCGGGCATGTGGACCATGATCTCCATTATGCTCATTCTGGTAGCCCCAAATCACTCAGATTTTCCAGCTGCGGTGTGGCAGATTGGCGATTGCAGCTGTCACAATTGACAAAATGGTCATGTGGACAATTGATGTAATTGTCAGAAGTGTCGATTCATCATCCCCAAGCCATTGCCATGAACTGTCAGTGACTGTTTTTCACCCAGTTTCTTCCCAGCAATGTAGGGATCCACCTAGGCGATGGTAAAGCTAAACGGCTCGAAAATCAAAACGGGCAAGTCGTCACACTACCCATTCATCGGCAACGTCATGTGACCCGCAGATTCCTCTCCATAGTCTTCTGTTTCTCCACATCATCATGAACAACACAGGAAGCTTCGGGGGGATGAAATACATACCAATCTGCAAGAATGTGCGCATCTTGGTCACAGTTTGGTGGATCCTATTCTCCCTTCGGCGAAGGCCAACCTCTGCGAACTGGTTAAGTGCTGCCTGGAGTTTGAGACCATGGAGGATAGTCTTGTGCGTCATGTACCATTTGCAAAGTGATCGTTTGGATGGCAGATCTCTGATTCGAGTAAGACAACAATCGAGTAAGAGATCCCATTGCTTGGGGCCGGGCCCTAGCTTATTGCTGATGCTCATGGACTAGGCAAACTCCCAGATGCGCTCCCTCACTTCATTATCTATCCATTGCATTGTCAAGCTACTCTTCATCTGCCAAATCGCCATGGTTTCTACTGCCCAGTGGCTGACTCCAACACCCGCATTGTCGGTCCGGAGGCACACTTGTCGAGTCAGCATCTGGATTATATAAGCATCTGGGAAGACTGATTTTGGCAACCCAAAGGCATCATATTCCATTGTAGGTCCTGAATCATGGTTAATGATGGAGTGGTGGATATCAAATACTCATTACTCTAAACAAGCGTCAGGAGTGTTGAATATATCATCAAGGGTGATGTGATGCATTCGCCGTGGTGAGTAGGGTGTGTTGATGATTCGGAAGATTACAAGTAAGGTGGGCAGCAAATGCAAATATATATGTGGGTGTGGAGGGGTTCTCTTGATCCGGCAACATAATCATAGCTGCTATTCAGCAGGGAAACTATTTGCTTAGCATTATCTAAGTGCCCTGATTTGTTGACTGAAAGCTGAAATTCATCACGGAGACAACAAAAAGCATACTCTGCAGTCATACCTCACTCGTTTGTCAATGCTCTAGTTCCGCAACCCTGTGCTGCTGACCCTGGGTCCATACCTAAGGAGAATGCACAGTTCATATAAGGTACAAACCAACAAAAAGTGACAACAATAAATCAGGCAATGGGCATAGGATGGTGTTGTAAGGGCGCAAAATGATCACCGCTATGAACTGAATGCAGATGTCGTATGCCTTTGGCGATCCAAGCCATGATGTAATTGAGAGAGTAATTAAACACGTCACAAACATGCGCAGGAGTCTGAAGGAAATCCTATCACAGTGGAAGGACCGCTTTTTCAGATAAGTGAATTGAGGTGCAGCTTTTTCTGAGGACCAGCCTGCTAGCAATGGAATGAGTAGCTACAATACTGTCGAGAGGCATCTCGACCTTGTTGCGACATTATATTTTGCTAACAAATCATGGATATTTGTGAAAAGTGTTTTTACTGCTCAATGACGTACTCCTATATCAGCGTTTACATCACTCACCTCCGTAGCAACCACAAAGACAGGATAGTATCCGCATCAGCCAAATAACTGCCCGATGATGGTTTTGTGATCAAGCACAGTTCTATTCTACTTTCATTTGTCCATGAACTGGATTGTGTCCCTTTCTTTTACCATTCAAATGATGATTCCAGTGATACAGAAGCCAAGAGCAAAAGTGCATTGCTAGATCCCGAGCAATTTCTGGTTCCGACGAGTATTTATGGTACTCCACACATGGAAATCTATCGATGCGGCTGTCATATTTACAACACGTATTTCGATATCTTGAACAATAATATCCATCTATGGTCACCATTTTCTTGCGAGGTGGAGAATCGATTAGCATACTGGTGGGTCAAGCACAACTTGTGCAGAGATGTTATCAACGAGCATTTCAGGAACCCTACAATGGCAACCGTCAGCAACTCCACTTTGTCCCACACTTTATTCAAAAGGTTGTATGAAATGTCCTTCACCAAAGGCATTGCCTCTTGCAAATATGGCAAAGTGAGTTAGAATTGTGTGGCTGATGCAAACATTATCCACGACTATGATTTCACACTTTTCTACTACTGCCATCCTGTTGAATGTATTGGGTTCCGCATCCAACAGCCTGTGTTCAGGCAACATATGTCATATGCTCCAGCAACGGAATTGAATGGAGCTGAGGAACATATCTGCTCCGAGGTGAAATCATGCGACTAGTAGTTGAATGAACAGGTACTTTAGTTCAATTTTGTCATTGCTAAGATGATTTTGACCACTTCAATTGCTACGGCAGCCGCTCGGAGCTACCTTTGTCCCTTTATTTGGCAGTTCAGACCTGACTCAACTTACAAACCATTCAGGTGACAAGAAAGAATGCCCAGTATATTTGAGTCTTGGAAACATTGACTCAACAATTAGATCAAAGACTTCGAATGTTGCATGCATCCCTGTTGCCCTTCCTCCCGTTCCTGTGAAATATCACGTGCAAGGACATGGACAGGCAACTGCCATGAAGAATCAACAAATCCAGAATCAGGAGGTTTTTAGGGTGGTCTTCAAGCGTATTTTTCGATCTCTCCACACACTTTTCAACACAGCACTGTTCATGCTTGGCGCAGATGGTAGGATGCGACAATATTATCGATATATCTGTGCATGGAGGGCTGGCTAATTTGAAAACATTCAGTTGCACTCGATCACGCAGCCACATTGCCTGGTGTGCGAATCACCAAAATCGTGGTTTGCAGAAAGGAATTCATTGTTGTGGGAATGGGGAGACTATCTGCCATACTTTGTAAAGATGATATTTGTGGGTTGGGGAAATGAGACAGAGAGATGGGAATGAAGAAAATATCTGGAAGATCAAGTGGTTGGGGCCTCAGAAGGTGCAGTCTGGAATATGAAATACATCTCCCAGACGACTAATATCGTGCACGATATTCCTCAAACTTTCTCTCTTGGGATGCTGAAGGATTTGATTGACTGGGTAACATTCTTTCTTGAACAATATTCCAGGATTGACACATTGAACCATCTCTGGGTGATGATGCCTCCATATACTAGCTTCGCTCGACTGAGCAAGTCATATAGCCAGGGCATGCATTGGAGTCATGAGGAGATGGAAGCACCTGGATGCATGATTTTCCAGTTTTGGCAGTGATTCTTTCAAACCCTTCGGACAGCCAAAGGATACTCTTCACAGATGCCCTGTTGCGAGTCAAGAACGTAGTTTGATTTCACCTTATGGCACAGTACCAGTACCATACTGAAGTGACAATCAACTATATGGAGAAGTATCTGGAGAAGTTTCATCGTGAGAAGGATGATTTCAGTTGATTCTGTGCCAGTAAATCTCCAAAGAAGGTCTCAGAAGCCATAAAGGAGCAGCATACTTTGGACAACCATGAAGAACGGAAGAGTTGCCCAGCTTGGAACAATCTTTTCGTAGCTGCAAAGTGTTGGCACATTGATGAAGATACAACGCAGACCGAGCAAAATATTGCGCAACATCTTGTTGACAAATCAGCTTTCAGCTTTGTGAAGATGCATCTCTTGAACCACATCTCTGGCCATAATTGCTAGCTTGGCCACGTCTTAAATGCAAGTTTTGAACTCCCATAAAGAGTGATGAGTGATCTTAAACTGGCATACCAACAATCGAATTGTCATGTGGTCGCCTTCCAGATTTGGCCAAAGAAAGCCCAAAATGAGGAGTTTTCAGGATCCAGAGCTGAATGCAAATGCTGCAAAACAACGTCGCGACTATGAAATTCCTCTAACAAAACCTCCAATCAAGCGAATGATGAAAACCTGCGACCAGAAATCAAGACCCTTGATCACTTCACCGGGAAAAATGACCTTACGCGACGTGTAACTCATCGAGAAGCTGTTTTTGGGATGGTAATTCATAGCATATTTGACGCGTGGCACTATGAGGTCCTCTGGACCTACGCATTGACTACATTACTATGATACGCATGCGATTTTGTGCGCTGGATACAACGAACTTGAAAGCAAGCTGCCGGATGCACTTCATTCCACGCTGCTGTGTGCGCTCTGACATATACTCCTAATTGCACTCGATTGCACACTCCCAGCCTGCTTGACTGTACCTCCCAATTGCTCTCGATGGCACACTCCCAGCCTGCTTGACTTATGCTCACAAGTAAGCTCTCAAGACGCTCCCAACTACAGTCCGAGTACGCTCTCAAGTACACTCCCAATTGCACTCGATGACACACTCCCAGCCTGCTTTACTATACGCTTCCAAGTAAGCTCTCAAGACGCTCCCAAGTACACTCCGAGTACGCTCCTAAGTACACCTCCAAGTATGTTCTCAAATACACTCTCGGGCATGCTCTCCAGGACGCTCCCAATTGCACTCGATGGCACACTCCCAGCCTGCTTGACTGTACGCTCCCAAGTAAGCTCTCAAGACGCTCTCAATCACACTCCTGAGCACGCTTTCAAGTACACTCCCAATTGCACTCGATGACACACTGCCAGCCTGCTTGACTATACGCTCCCAAGTAAGCTCTCAAGACGCTCTCAATCACACTCCCGAGCACGCTCTCAAGTACACTCCCAATTGCACTCGATGACACCCTCCCAGCCTGCTCGACTAT